>Ga0137403_10000130_pt1 | contig 88260 bp, 90 predicted proteins | sample CZOMad2_1_16fung_FD_122057 | JGI IMG/M metagenome (GOLD analysis project Ga0137403, IMG submission 122057) | Vadose zone soil fungal communities from Angelo Coast Range Reserve, California, USA - CZOMad2_1_16fungal (Hybrid Assembly) | ecosystem: Environmental > Terrestrial > Soil > Vadose zone...
CGTCGTCCGAAACAGAAAGAATGGCCCAGCCGTTGACCTGGCTTGTGCCGACGCGGATTTGTCCATCGCGCGGCGAGGCTTCTTTCGCGTTGAGCGCCAGATTCGTGACGACTTTGAGCAATTGGTCCGGGTCAAATGAGATTTTTGGCAGCGGCTTGAATTCCTTGACCAAATTGACGCCGGGATTTTTTTCAAAATCGGCGAGCGATTTGGAAATCCATTCATTAAAGTTGAATTCAACCGGCTTGATTTTTAATTCGTAGCGCAAAAGGCTCAAACGTTCCACGAGACAGTTGATGTGTTCAACGGATTTTCCAATGCCGCGCAGCGCGTCCTGGCGAAACGCGGGGTTGTCAAAATGCGCGGGCAGATTTTGGAACATGAGATTGAGCGTGGACGCGGCGTTCTTCAAATCGTGGACGAAGAACGCGGACATGGTTTGAAACGCTTCAAGTTCCTTCGCTTGCAACAGTTTTTGCGAAAGACGCGTGTTGAGCAGGCTCGCGGCAATTTCGTCACCAACGCATTTGAGCAAATCAAAATCCTGGCCGGAAAATGGAATGCCGCCGATGCGGTCGCCCAAAATCATCAGGCCGAGCAATTCGCCGCCGACGGCCAATTGCACGCAAATGCGATGGCCGCCCTTGGAAAATTCTGATGGATGGATTTTTTTCAGCGTCGCGGCCCATTTTTCACGCGATAAATCAACATCCATCGGCTCGGGCCGTTTTTTTAGCGCGGCGAATAAATCGGCGGCCTCATTTTTTTCCAGATTTAATTCGTCGGCTTTGGCTTCAGACAAAAAAGTTGACGCGGCAAAATCCAGTTCCTCCTGTTTTTCGTCCGCGATCCAAATCGTGACGGACAAAACGTGGAAAACGTCGGATGCCAATTTAATTGCCGCCTGGCAAAGGTCATTTTCACCGACGCACGATGCGGTGTCTTCGGTAAATTTTCGCCAGACGGTGCGGTAATCGTATTGCGGCCGTTGAAAATGGCGGCTGACAAAGCGGCTGGCGCGCAGCCGCACGCGCTCGGACAGCAGCAAAACAGTCAGCAGCACGAGCGCAATCAGGACAAAAAATGCCTTAAGCGGAAAGGCATTGTCGCCGCCGATTGCCGCCACGACGTTGGCAAAAATGCCGATGACCAGGAGATAAATTCCAGCCAGCAGCGTTGTGAGGGAATTTTGGAGAACGGAATGCGACGGATAAACGTCCACGTCAAAGTGTCCGGCGCGAAAGAGTGAGCGCGCGATCAGCGCACACGCAGCAATCAGCGCGGTGGCGTTGAGCGCCTGCAACGGAAGTTCAATCGCGTGAAACAAGAGAATCTGGCTGGCCGTGTAAGAGCGGACGGCGAACAGAACGCCCAGACCGACAATCATGAATTTGATCCGCCAGCGCATCGTGCCGACTGCGGCGCGGAAAGTCCGTTCAAGATTCATCAGCACGAGAACGGCACCGGCCAAAAAAAACAGGTTCAGCGCAATGCCGCCGCCGCCGAGGAAAAACATCCAGCGCCCATAATCCGTTTGATTCGTGGAAACAATCAAATTTTTCTGGCCGAAAACGGCCAGGGCAATTGGAATTAAAAATGCCGAGGCCAGAACGAAACGCCAGCGATGCAAAAACTCGCGATAATTTCCACGCCCGTAGCTCAAGCTGAAGAAAAGCCAGACACCCGGCAGAAACGCCATTGCTATAAGTCCGTATTTTTCCCAAAAAAAATTTTCGTCGTCGGAAAACGCGGCGAGAGCAAATCCATTAAAGAGGCTTTCAATCGCCAGCGCGAACATTCCGGCCGCAAAAGCACGATGCGGCGTTCCGCGTTCGCGCCAGCCGACGACGAAGGCCGTTGCGCCGGAAAAAAATGCGCCGACAAAAGAGGGCAGGGCGGCCACATTCATGGTGTTAAATCCCGTGCGCCGGGATGCAAAATTAAAAACTTTTGGGCAGGAAAAAATCCCTGCCCAAAATCGAGTGGAATGTCGCTAAAATTAAGCGAGCATCAACTTTTTGACCATGCCAAGGCCGAGCATTCCAATACCCAGCAGCATCGAGGTCGTTCCGCCGTCGGGAACCGAGCCGCCTCCACCGGCTGCGGCTTGGAAGGAAAAGACCGCCCCGAATCTTCCCGCAGCACTCGGGTTTGACACGGAGAAGCTCCAGTCAATCGTCGTGGCATCGAGGCCGTTTCCGCTGATTGTTCCGGTTCCGTCAACCAATACGCCGGCTGGATGGCCGCCTTGGAAGACGACGGAGGATGAGGTGAGATCAAACGTGAATCCACCCGCGCTCCAAAGATCGGCCACGGCGCCCGAATTAAAAAACCACGGCGCTGTGAACGTCGCAGTTGAGCCTGGCGCGATTCCCGAAAAACTTCCGTCCGCGCTGATGACTATGGGAGAACCCACGCCACCCGGACCCGTCCACGCCGTCACTTCCGTCGCCGTTCCCGACGATTTAGTGTCCAGTTGAACGCCGCCGGCAAACGTGATGTCGCCGCTGATGGGAACTGCTTGCGCAATCCCGGTGAGACCTATGACGGCCGCTGCGACCGTCGCCATTTTTAACCATTTATTTTTCATACTTTTGCTTTTTTTTTGTTGTTGTATTTTGCAATCGTCATTTTTCTTATTTAGCAAAGACAGTGCCAATGGTTTTTCTTTGCTGAAAAAGATTTTAAGTCTCTTTATATAAACAAGTTATATAAATGCTTCCTTTTTTAATTTTTTAACAGAACCGTAAAGATTTCTGACGCAATTGAGTGATTGGGGAAAACCATTTTGAAATCAATTCAAATTGCGCGCAGTTTCTGTAAAATTTTCTGACAATTCTATTTAAATTCTGCAAGTGTCTGTTGCGCATCCGCCGCTTGCTGGCCGGACAACTTCAAATCCAGCGCGCGTTGGAGCGAAATTCTGCTGTCAGCAAAATTTTTGAGATGAAATTCCGAAATGCCGAGGCAATAAAAGAGTTGGGCATCGGCGCTTTTTGAATCGCTGACAGTTTTAAGCAGGTTCGCCGTGCGTGCGTAATCGCCTTGCTCAAAAACAATCAGCCCCAGCGCCCGGATCACTTCGGGATCGTCAGGAAATGTCGCGCGCGCTTTCATGGCGAGCGGATAAGCTTTCTCCGGCTCAACAAGATTTTGCGCGTAAAGAACCGCCAGATTTTTTTGCGCGGGCGCAAAATCGGGGTAGCGGCTCAACAGTTTTTCGTAAGCGCGCTCCGCGCCGACGGGGTCTCCCTTTTGCGCGTCAATGACAGCGGCGACGAGAAGCGCGGGCGCATCGCTGGAATTTGATTTCAAAAATTGTTCGACGCGCGGTTCCGCCGTAATTGCCTGCCCGGGATTTTGATAAAATGCCAGCAGGTCGAGAAAATTTTTCGCAGCGCTCGATTGGCCTTCCGGAAGTCCGGCTTGCAACGCATTTTGCATCGCGGTTTGCGCATCGGAAATTTTTCCAATGCTGAAAGCCGCCTCCGCAAAATCATAAGACGCCTGTGAATTGTCCGGCTGATTTTGCGCCACGTCCCGCAGCAGGTTGAAAGCCCATTGGTAGTTGCCATTCAGATAGGCCATTTGCCCGAGCGTGTGGCCAACCGCTGCGTCATCGGGCTTCAATTGATAGGCGGCCTTGGCCAATTCAAACGCCTTTTGCGGATCCGCCGCTGCGTCCAATTGCGCGAGCAAAATCATCGCCGTCACGCTTTGAGGATTTGCCTTTAACGCCGATTCGCAGATCGCGACGGCTTTGGCCGCCTGCCCATCGCGCCGGTAAATTGCCGCGAGCCTGGAGAGTGCGACCGGATCGTCCGGTTTTTCCGAAACCCGTTTTTCCAGCGTCGGGCGCGCTGCCGTGTCCGCAGTTTTTGGATCAATGGCCAAAATGGCAAGGCACTGGCCGCATTCGCCGCGGTCTGCAAAATCTTTGTTTAATTGATCCGCGCGCTGAAACGCGTGAAGCGCAACGTCGTCGTTGGCCAGCATATAATTCGCCAGCCCAAAATGAAATTGAGCTTCCGGCTCATCCGGCAATTTAGTCGCGCTTTCCTGAAGCAATTTGGTCGCGGCCAGAAATTCACCCCTTTTGAAAAGCACCCAGCCTAAAGTGTCCGCCGTGGAGGGATCGGTCGGATTTAACTGCCGCGCGCGTTGCGCCAATTCGTAAGCGCGGTCGAGCTTGCCAAGGTTTTCCGAATACAACCACGCAAGATTGTTCAGAGCGGGGGCGAATTTCGGCTTGAGGGCAATCAATTTTTCGTAAGCATCCGCCGCCGCTTGAAAGTTTTTGCCGGCGGTTTGAATCGTTCCGATGAGCATAAGCGCCGCCGTGTCGTTCGGATTTTTTTTCAAGGCGGCGTCAAGCGTGTTCAACGCGCCCTGGTTTTGGCCGGAATTAAATTGCAATTGCGCCAGCAACAAATAAGACAATTGATCTTCCGGCTGCAATCCAATCGCCTGTGACAACGCAGCTTCGGCCTGATTTGTTTCATGTTGCGCGAGAAAAACTTTGGCCAGGAGGACGCGCGGATCCGGCTGGCGCGGATTTTTTTCAATCAAACTCTTTGCGCGCTGTTCGGCGGCGGCGAATTGATTTTCAGACAAATCCAATTCCGCCAATTCTTCCTGCGCCGCCAGATTGTCTGGGGCGATTTGCAGGGCGCGATCAAATTCCTTTCGCGCGCTGGCGTCATCACTTTGCTCGGCGAACGTCGAACCCGCCAGCAGCGAAATTTGCGGATTTTGCGGAAATGATTTTTCCAATTGCAGGTAAATCTCCAGGGCCTTGTTGAAATTGCCCTGGACGCGGTAGGCGTCGGCGAGTAACAGCCGCGTCTGCGTAAATTCCGGCCTGCGATTTGCGAATGCCGCCAGCAACGTCACGGCGGAATCCGCGTTGCCGCTTTTTATTTCAATTTCCGCCAGCAAAAAATTCGCCTCGGTGAAATCAGGGTCGAGAATCACCGCCGTGTTCAATTGCGTCAGAGCCTTGTCCGATTCAGAATTTGCAAAATAGGACAGGGCGAGTCCATAACGCACGCGTGGCGCTTGAGGATATTTTTTTTCCAACTGCTCCAATTCCTGGATCGCCCTTGCTGTTTCGCCGCGCGTCAAATCCAGTTGGCCTTTCAGCAGCAGCGCGTTGAAGTTTTCCGCGTCGTGCGCGAGCGCTTTGTCCAACAGCGCGCCGCAATCGCCCAATTTTTTTTCAGCCAGCGCGATTTGGGACAGTCCCAGCCAGGCGGGCACGTAATCGGGCGTGTCTTTTGTCATTTGGTCGAGAAAATTTCGTGCGTCGTCCAGTTTGCCGGTTTGGATTTCAAATTGGGCGAATTCCAATCGCAACGGGGAGCGTGGTGAAGAAAAATTGGCGGCGGTTTTGAACGCGGTCCCGGCTTTTTTCAAATCATTTTGCGTCCAATACAAATTTCCCAGCGCCGAATAGGCCGCAGCAGATTGCGAATCCAAGGCCAGTGCGCGCGTGAAATCCTTTTCCGCCGTTTGAAAATCGTGTTCGCGGAACGCCAGCGTTCCCAAGGCCGTTTCCAAAGTGGCGCTGTTCTTGTTTTGCGAGAGTTTTAGCAACTGCTGCCGCGCGGGGGAAATTTCCTTCGGCGCGGCGGCTTGCGCCAAAAGCAGCGGCGCAGCGTCGTCGCCCGGTTTTTTTTCGAGGACAAATTCCGCTTCATTCCAGGCGTTGGTGGATTGTCCGACGGCAAGATAAATTTCTCCAAGCTTTAGATGCAGTTCCAAACTGTTCGTCGCCAGTTGGCTGCCTTTGAGCAGAAAGGGCGCGGCGTGCTGGAAACGTCCTTCTTCGAAATAAATCAAGCCGAGTTGTCCAATTGCGTCTCCATTTTGCGGGTCGTTGCGCAAGACGTTCATGTATTCGATTTCCGCCTTGTCGAGCTGGCCGGAATCGAAGTAGTGGTTGGCGCGGCTCAAATGATGGCTTTTTTTTGAACAGCCGGCGTTGGCGAGCGCCAGGACAACGGCGGCACACAGCGTGAGAAACAGATAATCTTTTCGCATAACTATTTTTTGGTTGGAGGTTTTGGATTTGTCCGCCCGGACTTTTTCAACAAAAGCAAAAGCGGAAAAAATGGAATGAGAGACAGGATGAAAAACAGCGGCCCGCCATGGCGATGAATCCACGAATCCAGCATTTGCGGGCCGGACCGGACGCAAAGTTGTCCGATGACAAAAATTCGGAAGCCATTGCGGAGCAGCGCCAGCGGAATGACTGCGAGCGCCAGCGCCGCGCGCCGCCACGGCGAACGCAGAAAAATCCAGCCGGCGACCAAACTGATGATGAGCAGCACAAGGCTCGAACGAATGCCGCTGCATTCCGGCGCGACTTGCAGGCTGATGCCGGGCAGCCGGAATCCCAATCCGTCTTGAAAAACCGGCGTGCCTGACAGCTTGAAAAAAAATCCCGCAACGGCCGCCGAGCCAAATTGCAAAAATGTTTCGAGCCAATGCCGCAGAAATTCGGGAAACGGAACGGTGAAAATGAGCAGGCCGATTGGAAATGCCACGGCATGGACGATTTTCCTTCCAAAAAAGAAAAAACACGCGCTTGTGAAAAAAAGCAGCAGCGCGAAAATGTTGAACGCGAGATAATCCGCAGCCGCAAACGAAATCGAGCGCGCTGCGAACCAATAAATCGCCATTATCAATAAACCGCCCAGGAAAAAAACGGCCGCCGGCAGGAGCGCGGATTCCGAAATGCGCGGCAGGTTTTTTCTTTGCAGCCAGACGAAATACAGGCTGACAAACGGAATGAGCGGAATTTCGGAATATAATTCATCGCCGGCTGCGAGCTGGAGCAGATGATAAATCGGAGTGCTGAAGCAAAGCGCGAGAATGGTCATGGCGGGCAAAAATCCCGGCTGCAGCGCGGGATTTTTTTTCCGCTCCGATGGAGGCTGCGGTTCAAAGGCAATTTCGGTTTTTTCCGCCGTTAATTTGGCAAGTTCTTCAACGGGCATAAATAAAGAGCGCGGAAATTGGTCCGCGAATGTTGAGTTTTCCAGGGTGGACGGCCAGATTCTCTTCAATCAAAAACTGTAGCTGGCTTCCACGCCGAATTGGTTGCTGATGTAGGTGAAGCCGTCAGCGGTGGATTTGTTGTCGGAATATTCATAAAAAACAGATGCTGAACCGCGTCCAAGAAATGAATGTGACAGCCGCACAACGGCGTCGTAATAATTGTCCTTGCGATTGGCCAGGACATCGTTGGCCGAAGCGCTGAATTTTGCCGTGGTGTAACCACCGCCCAAGGAAAGATAAAATTGTCCCAGAAGCCGCTGGCTGACGCCGCCGTTAAAAGACGTGGTGGTCGTCACCTCGCCCACGAACGAAGACTGCGAAACGGATCGGTTCACGCCAAAATAAATCTCGGTTGCGGAAAACGGCTGATACTGGACGCTTCCGCCGTAAATCGGGCTGAACAAATTTCCCGCGCCGTTGCCGCCGAGAAATTCGCGCTCTTCCACGCCGCCACTGGCCTGAAAGCTGATTTTGTCCGTCGCGCGCCAATTGAGCCGCGCCTGCGCCTGCTCGTAAGTCGCGTCGGGACCGAAATCAGCGTTGTCGTAGCCCAGCCCGGCGCCGATGCTGAATTCAAATCGCGGCTGCGGCGTATAATTCAGCCAGTCGAGTGTTGACCAATCGCGCGTGTTTTCAAATCCGCTGCCGCTGGCGAAGCGGATGTTTTGATAGACGCCCAAATCCATCGAACTTTTTTCGCCCGTTTCGTGCTCGGCGGTGGCGGCGGTCAAATAGTTTTGTTCATCCGTTTGTCCGCCGGTTTCAATCAGCGGCGACGAAGTCAGAACGGCGTTTTGCAGAAATCCAAAAATCCAGTCCGTATAAACCGTTTGGCCGGTCAGCGTCACGGCGTTGTCGAACTCATGTTTGAAATGGTCGTTCGAGTAATCCGCGCTCGTGGCCGTGTAATCAAGCGCCCAGTGCGGGCCGATGTTGAGCAAAATGCCGGCGGAAATCTGCTGGATCGTCGTGTTTTCCTGGTCGCCAGGCGCAGCCAAGATGCCGTGCGCTTCAGTGAATTGATAATCCGCGTGCGGCCGGAAAATAAAATCTCCGATCCGAAACGGTTCGTAAGGCATTGTCGGCGGCGGCGGTTGCGGCAGCGCGAAGACCTGAAATTCATTCGTCATGATTCCTTGCGACGTGGACTCAACCGGCGGCGTTTCCGGCCGCACAATTTCCTGTTGCGCCTCCGCCGCGCGGCCCAAAAAAAACAGGACAACGAGCGGTGGCAACAAATTGCGTTTGCGGAAGGAAACCGCCGCCGTTTTTTTTGATTTCATAAATTTTTCCCCCCTCAAAAAATCAGGCGGCCTTGCGCGATTCCTGCGGAACATTTTCCGCGCGCCAGTTTTGCAGCGAATCTTCCAACGCTTCCGCCGCCGGCCTCATCGGCACGCCTGCGGCAAGCAGTTTGGAGACTTCGAGAACGCAATCAGAACGCAACGCGCGGTTTCCGCCGCGATAAAATTCCGCGTCGTCCTCCCAGAATTCAAAATCGCGCTTCGGCTGGAGAATTTTTCGCAGTCTTTCCACGATTTGCCAGGATGTGACGACGCCCGGGTTGGCGACGTTGTAAATGCCAAACGGCGCGCGCAGTTCCCAAAGATCGAGACACGCGCGGACAAAATCACCCGTGTGCGAAAGCGCGCCCACGCCGCGATAAATTTTTTCCACATTTTGAATTTGCTGGAGAAAATTTTCACGGTCGTCGCGCTCGTTGAACGGCAGGCCGATTCGCCAGATGTAATTGCGCCCGATGCCGCGAATGGACTCCTCGGCCAGCGCCGCCGTGCCGCTGAAAAAATTGCATGGCGCGTCGCGAAAGGAAAAATTCGGCTCGTCCGATTCCGTGAAGCCATGAATTTTTTCAGGACATTCCGCCAGCAGGCGGAGCAAATCCGCGCGCCTGATCTTTTTTCCAATGATCAAACCGTCGTCGCCGGCGATTTTTGCGCCCGAATAAATGCCGCACGATGAAACGTGCCCCCACGGCGTGTTTGTCATCAGGCAAACCTTGGCGACGCTGTGCGGCAAAATCGTGTTCGCGTGCAGCGTTTCGTCGCGCTCGACCTCGCACGCGTCCACGTCTGGCGCGCCTGCGCGCCCGGCGGCGTTGATGATGAATTCCGGTTTTGCCTTCCGGATGCAATCGAAGAGCGAGTCAAAATCGGAATAATCTTTGTTCGCAGGCAAAGTGAAATCATGCCCGCGCCGCCGCAATTCCGCGCAAAAAATTCTGCCGATATAACTGTCGGCGCCCAAAACCAAAATCATAACTTTTTTCCAGATTGAATTTTCATGCGTCGTTCATGCGCCGGCCGGATGGAAGAAAATGGCCGCGTAAATCCAGGCAATGCTCTCGCCAAAAACTTCCCGCACGCCCGCGCTGTAATGCCACCAGCGACGCGCGTCGTAATCGGGATTTGGGATCGAAATGATTCCGATGGCGGCGCTCCGACCGAATGCTTCCTGAAAAAGCAGTCGCGTCCGCCGCGCATGAGCGTCCTCCGTCAAAACGTTGAAACTGCGGACAATCATTTTGTGTTTGCCAAACCATTGTCGCAGCGCGACGGCAGACGCATAAGTGCGGTCGCGCCCGACTTCATGCGCCGGAACAGCGACGACGGATTGCGCCGGGATTCCCGCTTGTTTCAGAAGTTCCGCGCCGACGCTCGCCGACGTGTCGAAATCATTGGTGAACCAACCGCTTCCCTCAACCGGCCCGCCGGTGGTGAAAATTTTTTCGTAAGCGCCATTTGTGAATTCTTCCGCCGCGGCGCGAATCGCGTATTCATGAACCCAGCCTTCGACGACGAGGATGTTTGTGTTCACGCGTTTTGTCTCCGCGAGAAACGGGTGGGCAGTCAGCGTCCAGGTCGCGCCAGCCGCGAAAACGGCCAGCATCAAAATCGTCCAGCCGCGCCATGACAATCCCCAGCGTTCCCGGCGCGTGAAAATGCCGAGACATTTTTTGGATGGATTCACACCGGCCATTTTTTTTGCGCGCGCCGACGGAACAAATTCGGCAAGAAAAAGATTCCGGCGCACCGGACGAAATCACGAAAATTCCCCGCGAAAAAAATCCCGTCCCAGGCCAGCGCGCGGGCGACCGGAAATTCCCCGGCGGCGCAGGCGATTTCCGCCCGGCGCGACATGAAATAGCCGATCCGGTTTCGCATGACGGAAATTTTTTCCGGAGAAATTTCGACCAGCCGCCAATACATTTCCGCCAGGAGGCGCAGGTAGGATTGATTTCGCCGCGCGAGCGAATCCAGTTTCACGCTGTAAGTCAGGCTGTTGGAGGAATTTTCAAAAACGATTGTCAACGGATGGTCCACGTAGATGAACCCCGACAAAAACGACAGCCGGAAAATCAATTCAGCGTCTTCGGCGGCATGAAACGATTCATCGAACAAGCCGGTATTTTCCAAAATTTCTTTTTCCACGATCATCGTTTGAATCAATGGATGGCGGGGTGAGAGGCAAATGGAATCCACGGCGTTTTCGACAAGGAAAATTTCCGGCTCGCGAAGCGCCGCCGAAACAAATTCAATGTCGCGCAGCAACTCGCCTTGGGCGTTCATGCAGCGTGTGAAGGACATTTTTACAGGATATTTCTCCATTGCCGCAAGTTGCCGGTCGAGTTTTTCGGGAAACCAGCGGTCATCGGAATCCAGAAATGCGATCCATTTTCCGCGCGCGGCGCGAATGCCGGCGTTTCGCGCGGCGCTGACGCCGCGATTTTTCTGCCGGAGCAGGCGGATTTGATCGCCAAATTTTTCCAAAACTTCCGCCGTGCCGTCTGTCGAACCATCGTCAACGGCGATGATTTCAAAATTTCTGAACGTTTGCGCCAAAACGCTTTCGACCGCATTGGCGACGCAATGCGCGCGATTGAACACGGGAATGATGACTGAAACCAATGGCATGGATGTTTCGGATGTTTCGATGGGACGCGCTGCTACGGGTTCGTTTGGCGTCACGACAACGCCGCCTTGCCCAAAACTTTTTCCACAATTTCCGCAGTGCGTTCAGCTTGTGAATCCCACGTCCAATTTTTCAGGAATTTTTTCCAGGCGTTTTCCGCCAGGCGTTCGCCTTCGGCTGGATTTGTCAAAATGCGAAGGCAATTTTCAGCAAAATCTTTTGGCGAATCGGCGAGCAGCAGTTCCCGGCCGTTTTCAACGTCGTAGCCGTGTGCGCCGAGGCGCGTGGAAACGATTGGGCATTTGCGGCTGAAGGCGTCGGCAATTTTGACACGCGTGCCCGCGCCGACGAACAGCGGCACGACGGCCAGCGACCATGTGGCCATTTCTTTTCCGAGGTCGGCCGTCCAGCCGAGCGATTCGATGTTCGTCTGTCCCCATGGTTGATTGTCGCTCTGATCGCCAGCCAGTCGCAATCGTGCCAGTGGGAATTTTTCCAAAACCTGCGGCCAGACGCGTTCAACAAACCACCGGACACCATCGCGGTTGGGCGCGTAGCCAAAGCTGCCGACGAATCCGATGCGCGGCGGAGACGAGGGACGGCAAACCGGAGCGTGTTCCGGCGCGGCAAAGCCGTTTGGAAGAACAAAAATTTTGTCCATATTGTTGAGTCTCCGGCGGTCGGGTTCGCTGCAAACGCAAAGCGCGTCGAATCGCTCGGTGATTTTTTTTTCGTGGCGACGCCACAAAATGAATTGATTGAGACAACGAAGTTTTTGGAAAAATCCCGTCGTGTTCAGCATGACTGTTTTGCAAAGATCACTGGGAACGTCGTCCACGTCCAAAACCGTTTTTGGCCAGTGCCAGATGCCGAACGCATTGGCGAGCTTGATGTTGTGAATCCAAACCATGTCGTGCGTGGACATCCAACGCAGCAGCCGTTCGCGTTCGGCCGGCGGCATTTGAATGCCATCAATCTCGAGGAAGCGGCTGTCCAATTGGCGGCGCAGGCGGTGGCCAAAGGAAGGATTGCGTGTGAAGTCAAGCTGGACTTTTCCAATGATTTCAAATTCCCGTCGCGGCGGCTCGTTGTCTTCATCAGCCGGGCCGAAGTAGTTCGCCAGCACGATGCGCACGTCGCCGAGCCGCGCGAGCAGCCGGAACAAATGGCGGATGCGCAGGACGGAGCCGCGGTCGAGGCTGTCAGGATCGTGCGCCGTGATGCAAAGAAATTTTGGCATTGAAAGTCGCAGGATTTTTTTGGCGAAGATTTTTTCAGCGGCTGAACACTTTGCCCCGCGCGAGGTTGCAATTGAACTTCATCGTCTTAAGAAAGCCATAGCCTCGACGGCGATTCCATGATGACGAGGCGAGCGCGTCAATTTCCAGCGATGTTTTCAAAGTCGCCAATCGCCGCGTGTAAAACATTTGGAGAAAGAACCAGTCTTCGAGCAGCACGGCCAGATCGCCATTGGTTAAATGACGGTTGGTCGGAGGATTTTTTTGCAAGAATGCGGCCGCCCATCCAACAAATTCGCGGCAAGCCTGGACTTTCCGAATCGCGGCTGCGGAGGAATTGTCGGTGGAAATGTTTTGGCCGCTCAATCTCCAGTTCACGCGCGCGCCGGGAATGGCGCGAATGGTCTTATGGACGCCGAGCGTGGCGATGAAGGCGTCGTCGGACGGCCATCCAAGCGGAAAGTCAGGAAATCCACCGGACGATTCCCAGGCTGCCCGCGAAAAAATTAATTCCTGCGCCGTGCTCGTCCGCCCGCCGCGCAGTCGCGCGACAAGAAAATCCGCGCCGGTTTCATTTTGTGGATGCGGTGGATTTTCCGAAAGTCGTTGCCCGTCGCTGTCCACGGAAATCGTGTTGAAGCGATACAAATCATGGCGGCATCCGGTTGCTTTCAATTCACGGAAAAAAAATTCCACGCAATTTGCATCCATCACATCGTCATCGGAAAAGAGCCATATCCATGGTTCATGGCTCATGCGGATGCACCGCTCCCAATGTTTTGCAAGCGAACCTCGCCCGAGATTGTTTTCAAAGCGCTTGTATTCGATTGGCAGTTTGCCCATGAATTCACGGACAATGTCCGCAAGCGATTCGTGGCCGGCGTCATCGCCGATGTAAACCTTGAAATTCCGGTCGCTCTGGTTTGCGATGGATTCCAAGGTTTTCCGAAAAAACGCGGGTTTGTAAGCCGGGATCACGATGGCCAATGGACAATCATTTTTCATAAAAATTAAACTGAAATTTCCGAAAGCATTTCCGGTTGTTTTCTCGAACCATTGAAGCGGATGGCTTGAACTGCCGGGCGATATTCCAAGTCCGGTAAAATGACCGGACCCCAGCCGCGCGACCAATTGGCAACCGTGCCGTCATCGCCTTCTTCGGGACGGACTTCAAACGCGAGCAAATCGAGCACCGTGTCAAAATCCACTTGCGCCGTCCGATAATCGCCTTTGCCGACGGACACGCCGCAGCAATAATGGCCGGGCGCGAACCTCGGAGTCGGAATGGAAATTTCAAATTCCACTTCTTCGCCGCAGCGCAAACCGGGACGTTCCGCGCCGAAACAAGTGCCCACAGGCGCGCCTTCCGTCGTGAAAACGGTCATGCTGAAACGGATTTGGGGCACATCCTCATGCGCGCGGACTTTTGCGACAAAATGAAAATTTTCCTCCGGCGAAAAAACCGGCGTCGCGCGGTCGAACCGGAATGAAACAAACCGGACTTGCTCTGTTCCGCGATGCTTTCGCGGCAATTTTTCGACGGAAAAGAAAACTTGAGAATCCGTTCTGGCGATCCCGGCGTGGCACTCCACCGCTTCTTCCGTCGGGCCGTTGAAACGCACGCGGCCTTTGTCCAGGACGATTCCGCGCGTTGTCAATTGCAGCACCGCCGGCATGTTGTGGCTGACAAACAAAACGGTGCGCCCCTGATTTTTTGAAACTTCCTGCATTTTGCCGAGGCATTTTTTTTGGAACGCCGCGTCGCCAACGGCAAGCACTTCGTCCACGATCAAAATTTCCGGCTCCAAATGCGCCGCCACGGCGAATGCCAGCCGCATATACATCCCGCTGGAATAGCGTTTGACCGGCGTGTCCAGGAATTTTTCAATTTCAGAAAAGGCGACGATTTCGTCGAACTTGCGTTTGATTTCGACCTTGCTCATGCCGAGAATCGCGCCGTTGAGAAAAATGTTTTCCCGCCCGGTCAATTCGGGATGAAAGCCGGTGCCGACTTCGAGCAGGCTGGCGACGCGGCCATTGAGAGAAATTTTTCCCGAAGTCGGCTCGGTGATGCGGCTCAAAATTTTGAGCAACGTGGACTTGCCCGCGCCGTTGCGGCCGATGATGCCGACGACTTCGCCTGTTTTTATTTCAAATGAAATGTCCTTGAGCGCCCAAAACTCCTCTTTTTCGGCCTTGCGATTTTTCCAGAACGCAAAAGGGTTCCGCAGGGCGTCCTCAATGACGTGGCGCAAGGCGTCGGCCTTGTTGCGTTGATGGCCAATGACGAAACGCTTTGAAAGATTTTCGGCGCGAATGATGGCGTTGCTCATAATTCAAATCATGTCGGCGAATGTCCGCTCCGTTTTTCGGAAATACCAAAGGCCGCTGAAAATCAGCAGCGCGGTGACGAGGGCCGACAGCGCAAGCGCCGGCCAGTATATCAAATTTTCGCCGCCCAAAATGCACCAGCGAAATCCGTCAATGATTCCGACGGTCGGATTGAGTGAATAAAGCAACCGCCACTTTTCGCTGACGTGGCTTGTCATGGTCAGCACCGGCGCGGCATACAATCCAAATTGCACGACAAACGGCACGATGAAGCGGAAGTCGCGATACTCGACCATGAGCGCCGCAATCCACAAACCCGCGCCAAATGAAACGGCAAAAACCAGCAGGACGAAGAGCGGGACAAAAACAATTTGCGGCGGCGGCGCAAAGCGGCAGTAAAACATCAGCGCAATGAGAAAAATGGCTGCGATTAAAAAATCCACAAAACTGACAATGACGCTGCTGGCCGGAATGACGAGACGCGGAAAATAAATTTTCGAGACAAGATTCGCGTTGTTGACGAGGCTGTTGCCGCTTTCGGACATGGCGGTTGAAAAGAATTGCCACGGAAGCATCGCGCAAAAAACGAACAGCGGAGCGGGCACGCCGCCCGCCGGCAATTTGCCGACTTTCATCACCATCGTCAGGACGAGCATCGTGAGAAACGGCCGGATCAATGACCATGCGATGCCGACGACCGTCTGCTTGTAGCGGATCAAAAAATCGCGCCACGCGAGAAAATAAAACAATTCGCGGAATTTCCAAAGGTCGCGCCAGTATTGACGTTCGGTGCGACCGGCCTCGATGATTAAAGTTTGCGCCATAATTATATCCTCATATCCGCGCCGTTTTTTCAAATTGAAGCAGGGCCTTGTCCCATGAGCGCGCCAGGGCCATTTTGAAATTCGGCAGCGATTGCTGTGCGCGCGCGGCCGCGCTCCGGCCTAAAAATTTTTCGAGCCACGCGTATTTCCGTCGCAATCGCGGAATTTCCAGGCTGCCGCCGAGCGTTTCGGCCAGTTGTTTCGCCTCTCCGACAATGTCTGGCCGCCACGGATGAAAATATTCCAGCCAATTTTGCAAATACGCCACGCACGCGGCGCGCGCGCGACCGCTGTCTTCGCGCGACCGCAGGTAACGAACGTGCAATTGCATCGAGAGCCAGAGCGATTCCAATTTTTTGGCCGACTGATCCACGTTGCTCAGGCTGCCGGAGCCGGACGCGCGATAAAAAGTTTTTGCGCCGGAGACGAAATGAATTTTTTCGCTTGCCAGAATCATGCGGCAAAAATATTCACCATCGTCGTCCAGCGACAGCCGTTCGTCCCATGGTCCGGCGGCTTCCGTCAAATCACGGCTGGCCAGCCACGTCATCGGCGGCATGAAAAGATTTTCGGCGAGCTTCCGCAGCAGCCATTCGGCTGGCGGCAAATCAGCCCAAAGCGGCGTCGGCGAAAATCGCGCGCGGCTGGCGCAATAAATGAACCGTCCCCATTCCGATGAAAAAAGGGCGCGTGGATTTGAAATTTGTTCCGCCAATTCCATTTGCCGCGAAATTTTATCGGGCGCGAGCAAATCATCGGCGTCAAGCCATTGAATGAAATCGCCGTGGCAAAGCGAGAACGCCTTGTTGCGCGCCGCCGCCGCGCCTTGATGCGATTGAAACGCCGCCAAAACCCCTTGTGTTGAAAATTCATCCGCGATGGCGGACGTTCGGTCGGTTGAGCCGTCATCCACGACGATGATTTCCTTTTCCGGCCAGGTTTGTCGCAGCGCGGATTGGATTGCGTCGGCGATCCACTGTTCAGCGTTGTAAGCCGGGATGAGAATGGAGACCAAAGGCTTCATGTTTTTTTTCCGCTTCCAAAAGCGGGCTTGGAAATTCCTCTTCATGCAATAATTCCGAGTAAGTCGCCGTCGTGATGGCCGCGACCTTGCTCCAGGAATACTTTTCATTTGCGAAGTCCCGGATTTCGCGCCGCCGCGCCTCCAATTGATGATACAAATCGCTCTTAAAATAATTTTGAATCGCCCCCGCCAGCGCCGCCGCGTTTTTCGGTTCAACGACCAAGCCCGTTTTTCCTTCGACAATTTCGTCGCGAAGCGATCCAACGTCCGTCGCAATGACCGGCAAGCCGAAGCTGTAGGCGAGAAACAGCACGCCGCTTTGGAAAATATGGTTGTAAGGCAAAATCAGGACGTCGGCTGCCTTGAAATACATTTCCGTTTCCGTGTCGGAAATGTATTCAATTTTTTGGATGATATAGTCATGCCAGCGGCTGCGCGCGATTTTTTGCCGGATATGTTCCCAATAATTTTTAGACCCTTTGGGTGCGCCAGCGATGATGAGCCTGACAAGTGGATCGGATTTTGCGGCTTCACTGAAGGCTTCGGTCAAAAATTCCAGGCCTTTGTATGGCGCGATGCCGCCAAAAAATAAAATAATTTTTTTATTTTCGCGCAAACCCAGTCGCCGGCGGGCTTTCGCGCCGGTCAAATCCGTGTCCGGGACGGCATTGTTCAAACCAAACGGAATTAAAACGATTTTGTCGTCTGAAATCCCGAAATCTGAAACCAGCTCGTCCTTCATTTTTACGGTGTGGACAAAAATGCGGTCGCAGAGCCGATACTGAATTTTGAGCGAGACGCGGTTGAGGAATGAATCGCACCCGTCGCGTTTGCCGATATTGACGTTGTGGGCGGTCAGCGCAATTTTTTTTCCGAGCCATTTGTAATACACCATCAGCAGCGTCCGGTCGAACAACTCGAATTTGTTGTTCCACAAAATGTGGAAAATTTTCGGCTTCGCAGCCGCCGCATAGCCGAGCAGCCGGAAATAATAACGCAACACGCGCCAGATTTTTTGCAGCAGGTTTGCGCCAGCACTTTGCTCGCCGCGCAGGTTCAGAAAATTGACCTGCGGCGATTGGAGCAATTCAGGACTTTCAGATTCGTCGCCGCCGATGAAGTCAAAATTCACGCCGACGGCGAGCAAGGCGGTGGCCAGACCGAGCGAGTAATGCCGGTCCCGCCCCGCCGTCAGCACGCACACGCTCGCGTCGAATTTTTTTTGGCCGTTCATTTCAAAAAATCAAAAATCACGCGGCAGTTCATGAAAAAGCAGCCGGTCAACGGCTTCAAGCGTCAGCACCGCGTTGATTTCGGCGGAAAAATCATTGCGCCTGCCAATGTGTTGCGCCGGAAGCTGCCCGATGAAATCGGGATTCCAAATTCCGTTGCCGCGAACGCGCGAATCGGAAAGGACTTCACTGACGCGCCCCGCCATTTCATTTCTGAACCATGCGCTGTAACGCAAAAATTTATGCCTTCCCGCGATTTTCAATTTGGCCGCGACAGGATTGAAAATCGGATTGAGCGCCGAAACCGGGCGTGGCAGCCCGGCGGTGCTGTAATAATCCAGCTTGAATGTCACTTCGGCAAAAATGCGGCGCGACAAAAATTTCAGCCCCGAATTATCGCCGGCAAATCCGCGGTCGGTCGGAATTTCGCCCAAGGCCGGATTATTCGCGCGCACGAGCCGGAAGGACGGCAGCGACGATTTGCGGATTTGTTCCGGCGCTTGAAACGCGAGCGAGACGAGTTCGTTGTCCAAATACGGCGTTCGAAAATGAAGTTGCGAGCGGCCGGCGGCCAGATTGCCGAACAAATTCCACGGAACTTCCTTGAACGCGGCGAACGTTGCCGGCTGTGTTTTGTGCGCGGACAATTTTTGCGCCTGCGAATTGATTTTTCCGAGCAAATCGGGATTAGGCAGTTGCGGCGCAAGCGGAACGGGCTTGAATGTGGAAACGCCGCGCAAAATTTCGCTGCCGTAATTTCCGGTCAATCGCGTTGGCGCGAGTTCGCGCGCCAGCCGGTTCAAATAAATTTCGTGCGCGTTAAAAATTCCAGCGCAGCCGTCGGTGACAAAAACCGTTTTGTCCGCGTGCGAGGCAAAATCAGAAAAAAAATCCGTGCCCAGCCGCAATAATTTGTGCTCCAAGCCGGACGCGATGGCGACGCGCGCGGCGATTTTATCGTCCAGCGTTTCGCCGGTGTTGCCGGAAAACGTGTAGCAGGTCGTGTGTCCGTTGTTTTGAGGGCGGCAGGCCATGATCATCCGGGTGTCCAGTCCGCCGGTCAGCGCGACGCCGATTTTTGAATCGGATTCAAAGTAGCGCGGGAGAATTTTCTTAAAAGTTTGCTGGAAACGATTTTCAAATTCATCGGCTGAAAGTTGTGGCTGTGATTTCCAAATTCCCGTCGAAAAGTATTTCCCTTTTTTGCAATCGCCGTTTTCAAAAGTCCAAAGCGAACCGCCGGGAAGAATTTCAATTTGATGAAATAATGTTTTCCAATCCAACGTGCAGCCGAACGCTAAAAATTGCGCGAGGCCGTCCGAATCGAATTGCCGCAGTTCGGGCAAAATCCGCAGCAACGCCTTGGCTTCGCTGGCGAAATAAAATGCATCGGCGGTTTCGTGGAAATAAAGCCGCTGGATGCCATAGCGGTCGTTGAACAAAAAGGCCTTGTTTTGGCGTTTGTCAATCAGCAGGCCGCAGAAAAGGCCGTTGAGTTTTTCAAAAAACTTTTGGCCTTCATGTTCGTAAAGCTGGATCAGTTTTTTGCCGTCGGCGATTTCAGAATCCCAAAAACATTCGCCGGAAAAAATCAGCGTGAGGTTTCCCTCGTCATTGGAAAAAATTCCGTCCGCAGAATTTTCAAACGTGACGGCTCCGGCGTAAATTCCCATTTCAGGAACAGAATGCGTTTCTGATTTATAAAAATTCTCGTGCTTCATCGTCGCAACCATTGCGTTCGTGAGCGATGGAAATTTCTTATTTTGCAAGCGGCTGATGATTCCTGCGATTCCCGGCATAAAATGGTTGAACGGCTTGGAAAAATTCTTCCGTCGTTTTTGCCAGCGGGCCGTTTCGGATGTTTGGATTTTTCGGAAACGAATTCATGTTGGAAATTGGAGCCGGCGGGAGGAATTGAACGCTCCAATCTGCTGATTACAAATCAGCCGCTCTGACGTTGAGCTACACCGGCGAAAATTATTGGATTGATGGATTGATGGATGATTTGATTGTTGTCTTTTGCGCATAAATCCATTCGCGAACAGCCAGGATCATTTTCAGGACCGGCGCGGGTAAAATTCCAACCAGGCCGCGATACAATTTCAATGCGACGAAAATTTTTCCCGTCAAAGTCAGCGGAATGTAAAAGCGCGGAAAATTGATTTGCTCAAAACCGTTGCGCCGCTTGAATTCAACAAGCGAGCTGTCACTTTTGTTGCCATAAACATTTTTGTCATACACAAAATAGCCGGTTTCCTTTTGCGCGCAAACTTCGACGGCCTTGGCGATGAGCGCATTGATCGGGCGTTTGTCATAATGCGCGTTCGCGGCGAGGATGTGAAAAATAAACGCGACGGAATCCACATGGACCATCTTGATGAAGCCGATCAATTCGTCCTGAAAAAATGCGCCGATAAATTCGCTGCGCTCCAAATATGTCGAATGCTCACGCTTGACGGTTTCAAAATCTTTTCCGAAATGCCAGAACGGTTTGCCCTGGCGAACGGGCGATTCGTTGCACAGTTTGTGAATGCCGCGCGCCAGTTCGTCGTCGAACGGAACCGTTTTGACGACGACACCGCGTTTGGCCGCGCGCCTGACATTTTTTCGCGTTTCCTGCGGCAAATTTTCCCACCAATTTTCAAAAGTCGAAATTGGAACGGCGGCATAATTGTCCCAATCGAAATGAAAATTGAATCTCGGCGTAACATCCGGCGGCCTTTGAAAAAAAGTGAAAACGTCGGCTTTCAATTGGCTGTTTTTCAAAATGGCAACAAACGTTTCTGGATTTTTGACGAGTTCGCCTTCGGCAACGTCCCCGTCGCGAATCATCGCCAGCTTGAAAAATTTGCCAGTCGCAATGATTGTTCGCCCATCAATTTCCACCGACGGAACAAACGCAGTTTTTCCTTTGACGCGAATTTCAGCAAATTTGGCCGGTAGCGTGAAAGAATTTTCCATAAAAAATTTTGCAGGAGACGAGGTGACGAGTCATTATTTTTTGGAACAAGTCAGAGACTGCTTGCGCCGTCTCCTACTTTTCAACTGCGACCGCGCTCGCAAAATTATTTCGCCGCTGCGAACGGACGCCGCGCAGCCATTGCTCGAACATGACGAGGCTGAAGAGCAATTTATGATTGTCCTGCCGCCGCGCGCGATGATCGTCCAAAAGCCGGCGCACCGGCTCCGGGTTCAGCTGCTCAAACATGAGCGAACTTTTGTCCAGCAACAGTTCCGAAAAATTTCCCTTCGCGCGCGCATTGAACCAGTTGTCCACGACGTTGACCGCGAAGCCGCGTTTTTTGCGCAACAAAATTTGCGGCGGAAGAAATTTGAGACACACGCGACGGTGCAGCCATTTGCGGACGCCGGCGCGGATTTTGTGATTGGCGTTCAGCCGCTGCGCGTATTCGACGATATTGCGGTCCAGATACGGCACACGCGCTTCAAGGCTGTGCGCCATCGAAAGTTTGTCGGCATACATGAGCAATTCGTCCGGCAGCGACGAGCGGATTTCCAGAAGTTGAAAGCCGCCGAGTTCGTCCGTCTGTTCCAATTGCGGAAGCAGCGGCTTCAGATACGCGGACAATTCACCGTCGCCGTTCGGGGAAAATTGCTCGCGGAAAAGTCCGCTGACGCTTTCCGCCGGATGCAGCGAAAAAATATTTTCATAACGCGTGAAACGGTCTTTGATTGCGAGCGAATGGACGCCGCGTTTCAACGCTTCATTGCGCGGCAATCGTGCGATAACTGAACTGATGCGTGAACGGATTTTTTCCGGCAACCTGCGCCAAAGGCTTCCATAGTGAACGCCGAAATGCCGCGTGTAGCCGCCGAAAAGTTCGTCCGGGCCCTGGCCGATGAGCGCGACTTTCACATCCTGCCGCGCGCGTTTGCAGACGAAATACATTGGCACGATGGACGAGCTGGCGACTGGCTCTTCCAAAAATTCGACGATTTTTGGAAGCGACCTTTCAAATTCATTTTGATCCAATTTTACAGCGACGTGGCGCGCGCCCAGATGCAACGCCGTTTGCGCGGCGGAATGAAGTTCGTCGTCAGCAAATTTTTTCCCGAAACCGACGGTGTAAGCCGGCCAGTGGCGGCCATGCTCGTTCATCAGCGCGAGCAGCAGCGCGGAATCCAATCCGCCGCTCAACAAAATTCCCACCGGCACATCGGCGGACAAATGGCGGCGGACGGCGCGGCGATAAAGTTCGAGCAATTCCTCTGCGGCTTCCGCGTCCGTAACGCGGTTGGGAAATGGCGACGGCGCGAATTGATACCAGCGTTCCTCGCGGCAATTTCCGTTTTCGGCGATGAGCATCGTGCCCGCCGCCAATTTTTTCACGCCTTGAAAAATCGTCAGCGGCGACGGCGTGTAACGGAAGCGCAGAAAAAGCCCGAGCGCGGCGGAATTGACTTCCGGCTTGGAATTTTGCGCGGCGAGAACCGGACGGATTTCCGAGCCGAACGTCAGTTGGCCATTTTCAATCCGGTAATAAATCAATTTGATTCCCATTGCGTCCCGCGCGACGACGAGGCGCCTGCGTTTCACGTCCCAAATCGCCACGCCGAACATTCCATTGAGATGGTTGAAGACGTCCGCGCCCCATTCCTTGTAGCCGTGAACGATGACTTCTGTGTCGGAACGCGTGCGGAATTGGTGTCCGCGCTGCTCCAATTCAGCGCGCAATTCGCGGAAATTATAAATCTCGCCGTTGAAAACAACTTGCACCGAGCCCTCGGCATCGGACATCGGCTGGTGTCCGCCCGACAAATCAATGATCGAGAGCCGGCGAAAGCCGAGGCCGACCGCGCCGGAGACAAATTCGCCTTCGTCATCCGGCCCGCGATGAAACATCGAACGCGACATCCGGCGAATGGTTTCCCGGTTCACCGGCTCGTTTTTGGCGAAATTAAGCTGCCCGCAAATCCCGCACATTTTGGCGAATGGTTGATGGTTCATAGTGGATGGTTTTTTGTTCCCGCGCCGTTTCGCGAAAATAAAACGCGAGGCTGCGAAACATTTGTGACTGGCCCCAGCGGTGCATCGGCACGTCGTCCCAGCCGAAAATCAATTGGCGCGAGCGGAACGAACCGTCGGGCTTGAGCCAATTTTTCAGAAATCCGGCGAGGACTGTTTCCAGGGTTTTTTCGAGTTGTGGGAAATGATTTCGCAGCAGCAGGCATAAGTTGACGCATTCGGCGCAGTCGTAAAGTTCGCAGCGATAAACCGTCAGGCGCGGCGCCTTGGCGAACGGCCGGGGCATTCCGTCCTCGGCAAAAAGATTTTGCAGATAAAAATTCAGCCCGCGCATGAGCGCTTCAAGGCAATCGTCGTTGCCGGTCAAAACATGAATTTTCGCCAGCGCCTTCATCACAAAGCAGGTGTGAAAGTGGTCCACGAAATCGCGTTTGCCGTCCATCGCGTAAGGCCACGACCCGTCGGGCTGCTGCGATTCCAAGACAAAATTCAAATTGCGTCCGGCGATTTTCAGAAAATGCCCGTCGTCGAAAAATTTCGCCGCTGCCGCCAGCGTGAACGCGCGATATGCCGAGGCGTTGACGACGCCGACTTTGTCGAAAGGCGTGTAGGAGCAGGTGCTGGCGGTTTCAGAGACTTTGAAATCCTTGATGTCCGCGACAACGTGGCGCGCGATGGATTCCAAAACCCGCCGCCATCTCGCGCCCGGCTGCAAGTTTTCCATCTGCAAAAACGCCTCAAAAACATAAGGCGTCGTCGTGATGAGCGGCGTGCCTGCGGGAATGGTTCCGCTGCGCGTGACCCAATCGAACGGATAGCCCCAGCAAAATTCCTTGAACCGCGTGCAGCGGGATTTTTCCAGCTCGTTCAAAAAGTGAACCGCTTTGTCCAGATAAAATTCGTCGCCGGTCGCCTCATAAAGAAAGGCGAATCCCATCGCGTAATGCGCGTCGGCAATCGGCAGGCGGATGGGATGATGAAACCATTTTCGCGCGGAAGGAAAAAATGCCTCGCAAAAAACCATCGGCGCGACGGCGGCAGTGCCAATCGCCTTGTGCCGGTAATAAAGCGCCTTTGCGCCGCGGCCGATCGGCCCGGCAAAAAAGGATTGATGGTCCCATGAAACCTCGCCGAAATGATCGAGCCATCCGGCAAAATTTTCCAAAACTTTGAAGGGTTCGTTTGTGCTCATTGGTTTTTGGAATAGTCGTGGCGGCTTTCGGCAGAAGCCGCGCTTTTGGGTTTTGAAACTGGCGGCGTTCTGCCGCGCCGCCGCTGCAACAACGGATCAAGAAAATTCGGTCCGGCTGGTTTCCAGGCGAAAGTTGTCCACTTTTTTGAACCGCATCAGCGACCGGAAAATTTTTTTGAGTTTTCTCATTTGGTTGCGCCGGTGAAACCGCATCAATTCCGGCGATACGGGACGTTTTGTTCCGCATAGAACCGCATGGCAATAACCGAGCAAAACGGCGATGCCGCCGATAAGAAATGGTTTTTTCATCGCGCGATAACCGACTCGGAAAATTTCCCAAAGTGGCGAGCCGCCGAGATAATAATCCTTTTGGCCGTAGGAAAAATGGGCGGCCAAAATTCCGCGTTCCGCCGTGCTCATCGCTCGATGATGATGAAATCTTTTTTCTGCGAACGATTTTGTTTTCCAACCAAGCATCCGCGCCGTCATCACGGCGATCCAATCCACGCCGCCCGCGCGGCTCTGCGCGTAGCCGCCGATTTCCTGGAAACATTGGCGGCGAAACAACTGGGCTTGGCCGGCCACAAAATTCTCGCCTTCAAAGCTGTCGCGCGCCGAATCGAAATCGCCTTCGATGTAAGGCGCGCCGGCGACTCCAAGCTGCTTGTCTTCGGAAAATTGTTGCATGAGAAATTCCATGAAGTCCGGCTCGAACGAGACGTCGGCGTCCAAATTTCCGATGACGTCAAACTGCGCTGTTTCCAAGAATTTGAATCCGGTGTTGACGGCGTCGGCTTTGCCGGCGAAATGGCGTTCGCGACGGCCCGCACGGCGAATGAGCGAAATCCATGGAAAGCGTGCGCCGTAATCTTCGACAATTTCCGCCGTGCGATCCGTCGAGCCGTCGTCCACAATGACCCAATGCTCCGGCAATTGCGTCTGTGCCGTGACTGATTCAAGCGTTTTGGCGATGAACGCTTCCTCGTTTCTCGCTGCTGTGATGAGAACGTATTTCATGCGTAGCAAACAGGAACGAAGTCGGCGTGTTTTTCGCCATACATTGGCGGGCGTAAAGGGCATTCTTTTGTGGGCCATGCGCTGCGATCTTCGTAGATGAAGAGCTGATGTTTTTGCGGCAATGAATCGGATGCGTGGATTTCCACCCTGTCGAAAAGGTTCTCGTATCTTTCGAAATAATCCAGACCCGGCGCACGGACATGATAGGCCTCATGGGGGTTTGGCTCCGGGTATTCGATTGTTTTTTCACATACGATTGGCACGGGCAAAATGGCAAGGCCGTTTGGTTTCAAGATTCTGCGGATTTCTTGAATGGCTTTTTTGTCATCGGGAACGTGTTCCAGAACGTGGGATGCGAAAATGAAATCGTAACTCGCATCGTCAAATGGCAATTGCTGCAAGTCAACGTTGTGGTTCACGTCTTTCATGCACAGGTCCGCAGTTTCGTATCTGCCGAACAATTTTGAAAATGTCCGCCGGAAAAAATTTTCGGGCGCAAAGTGGAGCATTTTCATTTCGGCGACGTTGAAATTTTTCAACAGGTTGCTCGCGACAAAATGCTGCAGACGGTGTCTTTCAAGCGCGCCGCATTGCGGGCATTTGGCGTGTTTTCTAAAACCGGCGAAACCATCCATGTCCATAAATGGCCCGGCATAATTGCAAACCGGACATTCAAACCGCTCTTTGCTCCGGTTGAAAAACCTGAAAAGAGGCAGGGGCGGTCGAATTTTATTCTTCAGTCTTTGGACGAGTTGAGCCATAGGAATTAATTATTGGGCGCTTCCGATGACGCGTATGTTGGAAGGCGGCTGAAGTTTGCCGCCGCCCACCAGCGGATGCGGATAAGCATACGGCGTGTAGCCGGGCATCGGTGTGTTGTTGTAAAAATCGCGGCCGGATTGAAGGGTTGGATAGGAACTGCTCATGCCGGTCGGCGCGCCGTTCAAAGTATTTGCCCAGCAATAAATTGGTTCCAGAGCTTCGCGGGGCCACGATGAAATTCCGGTGACTGTGTTGATGGTGATAAGATTTCCGTGGCTGTCCTGGCCGTTGTCGCGCAACAAATCGCCGGAACCGCGTCCGGGCTGATCAAGGGCGGCATAGACAAGATGAAGTTGAAAATGATCGCCGGAATTGAAAGTCAACGGCGTGCCGGACACGATGCTCGCCGAACCGGAGTCGCTTCCGATGTAATACATCGTGTTCGTAGTGTTGGAAGTAACGACGGAAAATAATCCGCTGTTCGTGTTGAGCGCAGTATATCCGACCCATTGATTTGGAGTCCAATTCACGCCGCTCACCTGCAAATTGGCCGAGCCGTTTGGAGCCGAACTGGTTCCGCTTAAAAATAATGTCGGGCTGTTTGAATCCCACGGAGTTATGCCGTTCGCGCCGCAGAACGGCTGCCATTGGCCGCAATAAGCAGCGGTGTAGCGATAGTTGCGCAGCGTGACGAGCGAATTATATCCGTTGCAGGTGTTGCTATAAATCACGCCGGAGCCGCCGCGAATCATGGCAATCGCAAAGCCGGGATAGTCGGGCGCGGACGGCGAGAAATTAAAACTGTTGTTGTAAATCTCAAAGCTGCGCTCGCTGCGATTGCGTCCGCCGCTTTCAGTGCCGTGGTTGTTGAATAAATCGTTCCAGACCGTGTTGTGGCGGAACACGATCCGCGCGCCGCCTTCGCCATCGCACACGCCGACGCTGGCCAGGTAGCCGACGATGTTGGTGAAATAATTGTCCTCGACATACAGCACATTGGCGCTGTTCAAGCCATACGTTGGCGGCGCGGCGTAGGACTGGTCGCCTTCGCCGTCGTTTGGAAAATAGCTGTTGTCTTCGATGGAAATGGATTTTTCATAAAAGGTGTTGTGATCAATCACGCCGGAAGAATTGCCGTAAGTGCAGATGTTCTTGGCGTAAAGGCCGTTGAAAACATTGTGGTCAATCCGCCACGACGCATTTGTGCTGCCGCTAACGGAAATGGCGCCATTGAAATTGATTGCCGTGTTGGTCACGCCGCCGCGCAATTGCAAGTTGGAGATTTCCGCCACATGGCCGGCAACGGGATTCACGACGAACAACTGTCCGCCCGACGAGCGCGGCACTTCATCAATAAGAACCGTCAGATTCGTTCCGGTGCCTTTCACGGACACGCCGTTCAAAGTGACGGTTTGCGTCCAGACATTTGTTCCCGCAGGCAATTGCACCGTGTCGCCGGGCAGCGCCGTTGCGACGGCGCTGCTGACATCGAACAATGAACTGCTGGCGGCGTTGATAATGGAAGCGCGCCCTGACGGTTTCAGGATGAACAGAATCAGCGCCACAGACGCCAAAATTAATCTGGACTTGAAGAGAATCATTTCAATCGAGGAATGTTTTTGAAAACTCCGATCCACTATTCGACGGGCAGATAAACAGGCTCCATGTCCAGAGTCGGCAATTCGAGCGACGGCTCTTTGTCTCCAAGTTCAGCCAATGGGTAATCAATCGTAATCAGGAAAAACATAAAAAATGGAAAGCCATTCAATCGAAACGCCGCTTCGGTCCAATTATACACGGCAAAAGCGAGAAGATATGCGAGGCGCAACCTGCCAAATTCAAAGTCATTCAACAGCGCGCGTCGCGCTTTGAAATAAGACGCAATCAACATGGCGACGGTTATCGCAACGCCGGTGAATCCCAGGTTGAGATAAGTTTCCAGATAACCGTTGTGCGCTTCATTCAGAAATGGCAAAAAATTTTCAACTTCCTGCCGTCGTTCGCCAAGCCAGAAACTTTCAAAACCGGTGCCGACGATGGGATTGATTTTCCAGTTCCAAAGCGTTTGCCAGATGTCCGTCCTTCCCGTCAACGTGTCGTTCCTTCCCAAAAGATGAATGATGTCGTCGAACAATCCAAAGCCGAACCCCGCGATCATGAAGAAGATGATTCCCGCGACGATGTAGCTGCCTACGCGCCGCTCGTTGACCCAGCGGAAACCGAGAAACAGCATGATGGCCGCCGCCAGCAGAAACGCCATCAGCGATGTCATGCTTTGCGACATTTTGAACAGCCATAAATCCATTCCCAGAAGCACGGCGCACAGAAGAAGTTCATTTCGCTTTGCGCTTCCGGCCGTCCATTTCAACACTTGCAGCCAATGCCAGAACAAAACCGTTCCCAAAATCCAGCAATCGAAGCCAAGCAAATTTTTATTCGTCGTGATGCCGGTGTTGACAGGCGCGCCGCTCCATTGATCAAATGTCCGTCCCAATGCCGGGAAATATTTGATGAAACAAATCGAAAGCGGCAGCATCACGTAAGCGCAGCGTTTTATCAGCCGTATTAGCGCCTCCATCGGTTCCGGTTCGGTGAGAAGAATCAGAGCCATCGCCGGATCGCCCAGCAATTTTATCCAGCGCTTGAACGACACGAATGGAAAATCGGACCAAAGAACCGCCAGCAAACAATAAGCGAGATACAAAGTGATCCAGCGATTGTTCCGGAAAAATTCCGGGAGATTTACCCGCCGTTTATAGAGGACGTAAATGCCGGCTGCGATGAGGACGGAATAAAAGGTCGCGTCCAACGGACTGCCATCCTCCACGGTAATTCCACCGACGTGAAAGCCTAAAATATCCATCCATTGCGAAAGGAATCTTGTTCCGGGACCGATAACCACCCAAAAAAATGGAAGCCAGAGCGCGCCAGTGACGTTCGGCCTTTCACGGAAGTCGCGCGTAAAAAGAACGGCGATAAATGCAATCGTCAGAAATAATGCAAGCGATGAAGACATGATGACGATTTAAGCGAAAGAATTTTCCGTTTGAACAGCGGCGGCTGGCGGGTTCACCAATTGGCCGACCATGCCGAGAAATTTTTCCTGTTCGGATTCCCAGCAATTTTTTTCATAAACTTTGCGGCCGTTTTCCATCAGGCGTTGCAATTCGGAAGGATTTTCATAGGCCCATTGGATTTTTGCGGCGAGATCGCCTGCGTTGTCCGGCTCGAAAAATAAAATTTCGTCGTCGCTGAAATAATCGCGGATGCCGCGCGTGGACGGAACGATGACGGGCTTGTTCATGGCCAGATATTCAAAAATGCGCGTGGGAAAATTGATTTGCGTGAACGCGCTCAAGCGGTTTGGCACGATTCCCAGATCGGTCCTGGAAATGAAGCGCGCGATTTCGTCCAGCGTTTTGAAGCCGTGAAAGCGGACGGCATTTTCCAAATCCAATCTTTTTGCCAGTTCCAAAATTTTGCCCAGATAATCAGTCGGATCGCCGAACAGGTGGAGTTTGATTCCCGGAATTTTCGGGCGCAATTTGGCAACGGCTTCAATCGCCAAATCCAAGCCGTGCCGCTCGACGATCAAGCCGTGATACATGAGCGTGAAGGAATTTTTGATTGCCGATTGCCGATTGCCGATTGAGAAACGATGTATCGTTGCGTGCGGATGAAAAATCGCCGATTCCGGGGAATTCATCACAGTCTGGATTTTTTCCGGCGGACAGCTTCGCGCCGTGAACAATTCCTTGAACGCGATGTTCGGCGTGAGAACCAAATCGGCAAGCTTGATGCTGATTTTTTCCATTTTTCGCAACCAGCGGACGATGAAATGATTTTCGCGCAGGCCATAAATGCTTTGGAACAATTCGGGCATTGGATCGTGCAAATCCAAAATGATTTTTGCGCCGCGCCATCGGGGGAACAATCCGGCAAAGACGAGAAAGTCGGGCATGTTGTGGACGTGAACGACTTTGTAGCGTTTTTTGAAACTCCAAAACGCCAGCAATAAAAACGATGCGGCCAGAAAACAGGCGTATTGAAAAATATAGACAATCTTTCCGGCGCGGCGGCGTTTGAGCGGAATGCGAAACACATTGATTCCATTTAGTTTTTCGCGCACAGGTTCTGAATTGTTTTTGCGGAGGCAAATCACGTCCACTTGCGCGCCGGCGCGTTTCAGGGCTTCAGCTTCGCGGCGCGGGCGCGGGTCGGAAGCATAATACGAATACAAAACGACGGCGGCGCTGACTTTTTTCAGCGGCAAATTTTTTTTGCGGCCGTTGGGCGAAAATTCCAGCGCGGGAAAATGATTTGGTTTTGGCGGCCGGCAATTTTCCTTGAACCAGCGCGCCATTTCCCTTGGCAGCGGATTCCAAAATTCGCCGGCGTGATTTTTTTTGATGTGCCGGAGAAAATCTTCATACCACGCGACGGGATATTCGGCGGCGTCCAGTTCGTTTTTGAATCCGATGTAGTCGGGATGAACGTTGAGCAGCGCCATGCCGCCGCGCGCGACGAGCCAGTCCAGTTTCGTCTTCCAAATCTCCGGCGATTTTTCGTCGAGCACGAGAAAGAGCGTCGAGTCCTGCGGCAGCGTGTAGGGCAATTCGACGTAACCGCCGCCGTTGCCGTCGGAAACCCAAAATGGGAAGATCGTGTTCGCGCCGTCGGGCTGCGGCTCGAAAGGATCGGTGTCGAAAGTGGAGGCGTCATATTCGATTTTCAAATGATGCAATCGCTCGCGGTCGTGAAGCATGAACGCGGCGCGAAAGCCGCTGGCGTTCCAGTCCCGCAAATAGCGGTTGATGCGCCGGGCGCTTTCGGCAAATTCGCCGTTTCTGCGCCAGTAAAGTTTTCCGTCATGGCGCAAATCGTGGACGCCGACTTCAAAATCATTTTGCAGGAGTTCGCCGCGCAGTTCGCGCGGGACCTGATAATCGCCTTCGGGAATGAAATTGAACGACGAGCGGAAGCCGAGCTTGCGTTCGATCTCCATCAAGCGGCTGCATTTGGCCAGGCCGCTGAAACTTTCCACGTCGTGCGTGAGGACGAGCGCGAATTTTTTCCCGTCCGGCCAGCCGCTCCAATTTTCCGGCGCGCGGCCGGCGGCCTCGTTGATCGGCCAGACATTTTTAAATGCCGCGCGCTTGCGCCGCGCGACGATGCGGCGCATTCCCATCCGCAAGCGCCAGGGCAAATAGGGTTTGAAGCGGTAGTAAAGGCGGTTGCTGTTGAATAGCGGCGTGGGCATTTCAAGAAATTAAGAATTCAAAATGAAGAAGCCGTTTTAGGCGGGTGATTTGGTTTTGCTTCTTCATCCTGGCTTCTGCCTTTTGGAGAATTGCACGGCGGCTTTTTCAGCAACGGGCTGAAAGGCCGCCGCGCGTGACGAATGCAATCTTCAAAATTCCGCCAGCGTTTCGCGGTGCAGACGGTCGGGAATGTATTTGCGCGTTTTGTTGAATACGACGCCGACTTTGGCATTCGAGAGCGCGAGCAGTTCGACGGCCTGCTGCGCGGTGTCGCGCCCGGTTTTTTCCGATTGGATGACGAGCAGGATCATGTCCATGAACCCGGCGAGGCGCGAGGTGATGCTGGTCTGGCTCACCGGCGGCATGTCGAAAAGGATGTGATTGAATTCGCTCGCCTTGAGATAGGGCAGCAATTCGGCGAAACGTCGCGGCTGGATGCGCTGAAATTTTTCGTCGGGCGAGCTTTCGGTGACGACGTAAAGATTTTCCTGCACGCGCGCGTAATCCCGGGTTTCAGGCGTGAGCGCCTCGTTCAAGCTGTAACTGGGCCTGCCCATGAAAAATTGCTGCGTGACGCCGCGCTCCAATTTCATGTCCACCAAAAGCACTCGTTCGCCAAATTCTGCGATGGAGGTGGCAACGCCGGCGGCAATGGCGCTGACACCGCAGCCTTTTTCCGTTCCGGTCACGGCCACAAGCCGCGACTGCCGCGCCTGGCCGTTGCCGTTGCTGCCAAAGTGATTGATTAGCCGGTCGCGCAGCGCGTCATAAAACGGGTTCAGGCAACTGCCGGTTTCCCACGACACAATTCCCGGACCGCCTTCGCCGTCGCCGTTTTGGAATTGCAATTGCCGCTGTTCCGCCGCTTGAATCAACCGTTTGTGGCCGTTGCGGCTGATGTCGGGAATGGAAATCCACAGCGGTAATTTCAATTTTGCCTCGATTTCCTTCGAGCGGCGCACGGAAGTGTCCAGATAAAATTCGACGAAAAATGCCCAGGCAAGTCCGGCGAGAATTCCGCCGCCGATCATCAACGCCATCATTTTAATTTGTGGCGGCAAAGCCTTGAACGGTGGTGTCGGCGTTTCAATGGTGCTGATGTTTGAAACGCGCCCCGGCCCGAGCGCTTCGTCAATGCGCGCCTGCTCCAGACTGGTGGCGAAGTTTTGATAATTGGCCTCGAGCATTTCCTTTTTGCGCTGAAGGTCGGCGATCTTGGATTCCGCCGCGCCCACGCGCGCCGCTTCGGATTGCAACTGCGCAAGCTCTTGTTTCAGCACGACAATCCTGGATTGCAACGACAGCGGCTGAAGATTTTGGGAATAAGCCGCCGGCTGCCCGTTCGCGGCCGTTTGCCCGGCCGAACCTGACGACGAAATGTAAGTGCCGATCAAGCCGGGATAACGTTCTTCAAGATTTTTTTTCAGCAACTGCGTCTGCGCGATTTGCAACCGCGTTTCCTGGACCAGTTTGTTTTCGTCCGTGAAGCCGAGTTTCCCGAAATACTCGTTTTCGCGGCCTTGAAGAAAATCGAGATGCGCGCAAACGCGCTGGTATTCGTCCATGCGCGTGGCCGGCACATCGGGCGCCGCCAAGTCCGGCGCGCTGTTTGTCGGCTGGGGTTCCGCCCGGCTGGCGCCTTGTTGCGCGGCCAAATCGGCTTGCGCTTGAAAAAGTTGTTCGCGAAGCCTGGTGATTTGGTCGTTGTAAGATTTTTCCGCATCGGCGACGGAAATTATTCCCGCGCCGGTTTTCGCCGCGCGCAAATCGTCTTCAGTCTGGTCAATTTGCGAACGCAATTGCGCCGTTTCCTGGGTCAGAAAATCGTCGGACATGCTGGATTGATGAACTTGCAGATGCTTGTCCAAATAATCGCCGATGACGGACGCAAGCGCCGGCTGAACAATCGTCGGATCGGGATTGCTGAAGACGAGGTGAACCACGCTGTTCTGCTTGGGCGCTTCAACCTTCAGATTTTTTTTCACGATTCCAGCGGCCTTGACCGGGTCGTTGCCGCCGCCATATCCGGCCAGAATTTTTTCCGGCCCGACGTCCTTCGCGACTTGCCGCGCCAGGTCGTAGCTCGACAAAATTTCCATTTCGGAATTGATGACGCTCTGACCCATCGTGTCCGGCGAAGTCATCCGCGCATTTTTGGCGTCGGCGTTCACCGAGCGGCTGTCGAGTACATATCGGATGAACAGTTCGGCCTCCGATTGAAACGGCGGCGGATAAAACCACCAATACGCGGAGGCCGCCGCGATACCGACAAGCGACATCAAAATGATTTTCCACTTGTGGCGAAAGAGAATGAAATAAATGTCTCCCGGCGTCATGGCCGGCGGTTCATTGGTGTGGTTGTTGTTGGTTGGCTTCATAAAAAAGTTGTGGATGGATTTATGGATTGCTGGATGAATGGGTCGTCATCAAGCCATTCATCCAATTATCCATCAAGCCGTTTGGATCATGCCCAATGCCGATACAAAATTTCGCCGATCATCCGGGACGCGAAAGCCGGCAGCGCGCGGAAGACCCGGTTGTGCCAGCCAGAAGCTTCATCGTCGGACGCGACGAATTTTTCCTGCTCCAGCGAAAATCGAAAGTAGTTGACGAATTTTTCCTCCGCGCTCCAGCCCAGTTTGAACCGCCGCAGGCCTTCGTTGCCGATGGAAGTTCTTCCCAAGTCCAGTTTCTTCACGCCGCACCGCGCAAACCGGCGGATCGCCTCCCACATGACGAGATTATTCCCGCGCAAATGCTGAAATGTTTCGTCCGACGCGCCGAATTTATAAATCGCCTGACCGCCGGAATGGAAAAAAATCGCGCCGGCAACCGGAGTTTTCTTCCGGCGCGCCAAAACGACGATGCCAAGATTTTTTGCCAGAACGTGCCTGTGAATGTTCCTGAAAAACGAAAACGGCTGCGGCGGCAGTCCGTGTTTTTTCCGCGCCTTGCATTGCAGTGAATAAAAAGTTTTTACCGCGTCAAGTTCCCCTGAAATTTCGGTGCGCACGCCTTCTTTTTCCGATTTTCGGATCGCGCGGCGGACGGAGCTTTTCAAACTGCCAAAGAAAGCATTTTCATCCGGCGGCAAATCCAAACTGTGGCCGTAAAATGAAAGTGAAGGCGGAGTTCCGTTGAGAAATTTACGTCCGCCGCGAAATTCCAGGTATTTCCAACCGCTCAATTTTCCGAATTCAACCGCGTTCCGAAAAAGTTCCTTGAATCCAATCGTGTCGGCGCACAGCGGGTCGCAATTGTCGGTGAACGGCAGCGCGACGGCGCGTTTTCCGGTCAAGCCGCTGTCCACTTCCATGAGCGGGAGCAGCGAATGAAGCGCGCCGAATTCATTGGTGACAAAATAAACCGGTTTGTAGCCGTAAGTTTCCGTCAAAACATTTGCCCAGGCCGCGCTGTGAAAAAAAGATCTCGCCGGATGATTTTGATCCGCGACGCGCCCGTCCCAGTCCGAATGCTCCAGCGGATTTATCCATTGCACGCCCGTCGCGCGTGAAGGCGCCTCGGCAACCGGGAAAATTCCGGGAGCGGTGATTAAATTTTCTGTGAGCACAAAACTTCCTGCGGCTGATTGTTTTTTAAAAGTGATTTGACGATCCGCGCCGGATTGCCCGCGACAATCGTGTCCGGCGGAACATTTTTTGTGACGATGCTGCCCGCGCCAATCATCGCGTTCTTGCCAACTGTGATTCCGCAGATCAAAACCGCGCCGGAACCGATGGATGCGCCGCGCCTGACCAAAGTGGGAACGCAATGCCAGTCGGACTCGGTCTGCAATCCCCCATTTTCATTCGTCGCGCGCGGGTAACGGTCGTTGGTGAAAACGACGTGGTGACCGACAAAAACTTCATCCTCCAGCACGACGCCTTCGCAAATGAACGTGTGGCTGGAAATTTTGCAACGATTCCCGATTTTCGCGCCCTTTTGAATTTCGACAAAGGTGCCGATTTTCACATCATCGCCAATTTCGCAGCCATAAAGATTCGTAAAATTGTGAATGCGGACGTTTTTGCCCAGGCGGACATCGGCGGCGATTTGCCGCAGCGATTGTTCCGGCGCGCTCATGGCGCGAAAATTTCCGGCGCGGGCTCGCGTGAAACTTTTTTGGCCAATTTGACTCCGCGTTTTCCGGCGTTGAATTTCGCGATGGGAATTTTTCGCGCGTGCGCCGCCCCCGAAATGCCATTCAAGCCGCAGCCATTTTTTTCCGCTGAATTTGATTCCGTCGAAAACGCGGAAAATTCCACCGCCGCGCCGCCGCGCCGCAGCGATTCCGACGACGCTTCCAAAATTCGGACAAGTTCCAATCCATTTCTTCCGTCGGTCAGCGGCGTCGCTCCATTTTTGATGCATTCGAGAAAATGCTGGCACTCGCTCCGCAGCGGCTCTTCCTGTTTGACGTAGGGAACGTAGACATCGCCGTAGTGATAGGCGTATTGAAATTCCGCAAACGTGTCGTAATGCGGCGGAGTTTCCACGCGCGCGTCAAACACGCGGATTTTTTCCAGCGTCGAAACGTCGTCGTAAACGATCATCCGCTTGCTGCCAACGATGGTCATCTCGCGGACTTTGCGCGGGTCGAGCCAGCTGTTATGAATGATGGCCGTGCGCTGTTTGGGAAACGTCAGGCAAATCGTCGTGACGTCTTCGACGCCGGCCATGATGTGCGCGCAGCCGCGGCAATTCACGGCAATCGGCGGTTCGCCCATGATAAATTGAATGATGGAAATGTCGTGTGGCGCCAAATCCCACGCCACGTTGATGTCCTTTTGAAACAGTCCGAGATTCAGCCGTCGCGCGCAAATATACCGGATGTCGCCGATGTCGCCGTGCTCGACGATTTCCCTGATTTTCCGGACGACCGGCGAATAGAGAAACGTGTGTCCGGTCATGAGCACGACGCTTTTTTTCTGCGCGATTTCAATCAGTTCCTCGCATTCTGCGGAAGAAAGCGCCATCGGTTTTTCGATGAACGTGTGTTTGCCCGCGAGCAAACTCGCCTTGGCCATCGGATAATGCCATTTGACCGCCGTCGCGATGACCACCGCGTCCAGACCGATGCCGTTCAGCATGAATTCATAATCCGTCGCCCGCTCAACGTCGGGATAAAGCGACCGGAGATGCTCCAGCCGTTCCTTGCTGGTGTCGCACATCATTTTTAACTGGCAGTCGGGAAGCGATTTGAAATTGCGGACCAAATTCGGACCCCAATAGCCGCAGCCAACGACGCCAACTTTGATAGGTTTTGTCATAGTAAATTCGAGAAAATTACCGGCATTTTTATCGGTGGGAAAATTCCTGTTTTCGGAAAGAAAAATTATTGGTTCACGATGCGCCCGGAAAAAGCAACCGGTGATTCGACAGTTTCGATTTCTTTCGCGGCAGAATTTTTTTTCTTTTGAGTGTCCAGCATTTGAACCAACAGCGCCGGGAGCGTTTTGAAAATAATTTCGAGATCGAGCAGGAGGTTTCGCCGCCGGCCGTATTCGATGTCCAGCCGGATCATTTCTGAAAAGGTCGTTCGATTTTTGCCGCTGACCTGCCAGAGTCCGGTCAGGCCGGGCGCGACATTGAAACGCGCGCGTTGCCAGGGAAGATAATGCTCAAATTCATACGGCAAACACGGGCGCGGCCCGACGAGGCTCATTTCACCGCGCAGAACATTGATGAGTTGCGGCAATTCGTCCAGCCCCGCCGCACGAATCCAAACACCCAGCGGGATGATCCGTGAATCGCCGCGCGCATCCATTTTCATCATCGGCGCGTCCGAATGAATCAGCCGCCGCAAATGGCTTTCGTGCGAAACAGACTTTGCGCCGACGGCCATCGTGCGGAATTTGAAGCATGAAAATTTTTTGCCGCAATAACCGATGCGCTCCTGCCTGAAAAAAATCGAGCCTTTCGAAACGAGGCGGATGACCGCCGCGACTGCCAGCGCAAGCGGAGCCAGCAGCGGCGAGGCGAGCAAAATCAAGCCGATGTCCAGCACGCGTTTCCAGCGCGGAATCCCGGCTTTGTTCGGACGAATCATTTCTTCAAAAATTTTCATCGGACAAAAAACTAAAGCTCCGCACTTGTTGCTTTCCCAACTTTTCTCAAAACCAACCTTTTTCAAAGGTCGCGGCGGAAAAATCCGCCGCGACCTTGATTAGACGCGCACCATTTCCCTGCGCGCCAACAGTGGCGCAAGATGCGCCAGCGTGTTTTCCGCCAACACCACCGAGTCCCTGTCCACCTCCACCGGCGTTGGTCGTCCCAAAATATCGAGTAAAATCTGCACGCGCTTTTTCGCCGGCATATTGCGCAGCACATACGCGCGCATTCCGGCAAACGCGCCGCCGGCCACGGAGACTTCGCAGCCGGGCGCGAGACAATTTTCCACCGTCATCGGTTCGTCCGCTTCAAAGCAATCCTGCAACTCTTCAATGATTGAATCTTCGACAACGGGAATTTTATCTCCAAAACGCACAAGGCTGCTGATGCCGTTTGCATGTTTGATTTCATTGAGGTTTTCATCAATCGCACAATGCACAAAAAGATAGCAGGGAAACAGCGGCTCAATCGCCTGCACGGCGCCGCGCCGCGTCGCGCGCTCAATTCGCAGCCGGGGCAGGAAAACTTCCAGCCCAAGATTTTTACGCAAACTCGCCGCCGCGATGTGTTCGTGTTTGGGCTTCGTCCGCGCGCAATGCCACGCAGTGCCTTGAATTCCATCCTCCAATTTCATTCGGGTTTTGATTAACAGGAAATGTGCCATTTGAATTTTGAGGATAAAATGTGCTGCCCGCCAGGTTGCGCAGAAAAGCGAAAGGCGATTTGCAATTGTTCAGATGCAACTTGCAAAAAATTTTCCGTTGCAAAAAAAGTGTCAAGAAAACTGACAGGCAGACCTGAAACTTTTTTTTCGAGATGTCGGAGATGGAGTTCTGTTTTTTTGAAAAACATCATCGCACAATCCTCGCGATGAAATTGTTCTTTTGAAGGAATAGAAGCCATGTGTCAAAGGCCGACAAAAAGCGGTTTCAAGTGGCGTTCATATAAGTTGGCGGTCACGTTGCGCGCGATGGTCGCTTCGCAGGCTTCCAGCATCCTGACGTAACGCTCGCCTTTTTGCGCCGCGATTTTGAAACCGACGTGCAGCAACTGCCGGAAGTGCGGATTAAAATCCTTGCACTGCTGGTCATGACGCAATGCGGCGACATATTGCCCGGAAGTCCATCCATTGACGCATTCCTTGGAAGGCAATTTCTTTGGATCAATGTCAATGACCGTCGCGTAAGGCGCGCACAATTCAGCGGCGTGATCGAGGGCGTCACAATAAATTTCCCTGGCCAGCGCGAGCGCTTCGCCGCCGGATTCAGCCAGGCCGGTCATTTCTTCCAGCCATGTCGTTCCGGCGGTCTTGATGTGAAGTCCCGCGCCGGATTTCTTCAACGCGCGCCGGATGGGCTGGTAGATGGAAAATTTGTCGCTGCCGGAATGGACGCTCAACTTGAGCGTGCGCGGCAAATTATATTTCTGGATGGCGAAAGCGATTACGGCGAGGTCTTCGTTGAACTCGCGTTCAAACTGCGCGATGTCGCCGACGTAATCCACGCCCTTGTTGAAACGGCCTGTAAATTTCGGCGCGATGGTCTGGACTGGAATCTTTTCATCGGCCAAAGCCGCGAGGATGATGAGCAATTCCAGCGGCGTCTGCGGGCTGTCAGTTTCGTCCATCGAAACTTCCGTGATGAAACGGCCTTCACCCCTGGCCTGCGCGATGCGACGGTAAATTTTTCCGGCCTCGGTGACGGCGGAAAGATATTTATCCGCGATACGCCCGACTTCAGCGCGCATAGCTTCAAAAGCGCGGTCAATCCCCGCAACCTGCAGTTTGCCGATCAATTCAGGATGACGTTCAATGAATCCTTGCACAGCGGCTGGCGCGGCGGGCTGGCCGATGGATTCCGCAACGTCAATCGTGAAAAAATCCGACGAATCAATAAAGCCATCCACCGTTTGTAGGCGGATGTGATCGGCATCCACATACCATGATTTTTTCCAGCCGAATTCGCGCACGGCCTTTTCCGCAGCGGCGCGAACGCTGGACGGTTGCGAGCCGATGATGGTGTGTTCGCGTTTGGATTTGTTCCAGACGGGAACGATGTCCACACCTTGTTCCGCCGCCAGAATGCAGGCCTGAAGCTGGGCTTTGGCCTGATGTGCAAAACGGTCGCCCATCCCGAAAGAAAATTTTCCGATCTCAAGCGCAAGAGTCATGAATGTAAAAACTACTTTAATCTCCTATGTTGTTAAATAAAAATTCGCAGTCGGCTAAATGATTTGGTGCTGGTGCGTTTCAAAATCCAAAAACCACTTTTGGAATGCGCTCACCCTCAATCGCAACAACTTTCGCCAGTCATAATCCGGCGACCTTATCGCCGTCTATATTATGAACTTCTTTAGAAATGTCCCCGTCCAGCCCGAATCAATTTTACATTCTCAAAAACTGATGGGACGGCGTTTTCCGCAGTCCGCCACTGAAAATAAATTGGCGCTGCCTCAATTTTGAAGACCGCCACAGGCGAATCTGCTTGCCATTTATTTTCAGCCGGGCACAATAAACGCCCAATTAAATTGGGCATATTTTATCATTCTAATTCGAGAGTCGGCGCGGTTGCACTAAAGGCAAATGGCCTTCGGATTACCAAATGAAATTGTTAAATTTCCAAATTAATTTATGGTTCGGGGCGTAGCGTAGCTTGGTATGCGCGCTTGCTTGGGGTGCAAGAGGTCGTGAGTTCAAATCTCACCGCCCCGACCATTTTCAACCTTACCGGTCAAAAATCATCGTTTCGCCATTTAATTTGGCGGTCAGGCGCACTCCGCCGATTTTGCCTTTGCCGGATTTTGTTTCGCCGCCGGATGCGAATGTGAATTCGTAATTTTCGCCGTCGCCGGTCCATTGTCCCGCATAAGACGTCGCTTCAAAGGTCGCCGGCTGGTTTGGCGCTGTTTTGAAATGCGGCAAATTTTTCAGAAACGCCTGTCCGTCCGCCGCCGCGATCAGTTCCGTCTGCGCATAAGCCGGAGTCCACAATGCCCGCAACGCTTTCATGTCGGCGCTCGAAACATTTGGCTTCGTTTGTGCGAGCATCGCCAGCGTGGAAACGACGTTGAAATGCCAGTGGCCGAGAATGGCGTCGTTGTATTTCGCCGACGCGCCGGTTTGCAAATAATTTTGCAAATCGTCTAAATTTGTCACGACCATGTTCCAAACCATGTCGGCGGTTTCTTTGTTCAGCCAGATTGCCTTCGCATGATCATTGCCGAGCAATTCCCCGATGCGACCGTGATTTTGCCATGCATTGCGGAAATCCGCGTCGTGACCGAGGTCGTGAAAATCACTGCGTTCATCGAGCGAAAGAAACGGCGGATAATCCGCGAGCCGTTCGTCCAATTGCGGATTTTGATAGACCAATCCCGCGAGGTCGGCGAGCTTGAAATACAGCAGCGGCATCGGGTCAATGGCGCGCGCCACTTTGATCATGCCCGTGCCTGTAAAATTATTTGTGCCTCCGAGATCGTTTCCCATGCGATTGAGAATTCTAACTGGAAACTTTTCGGTGTCCGACGGGGCGATTTGTGTCGTCCAATAACTGAAATCGTAAATGAGGAACGAAATCAAAATCAGATAGGCCAGCCCGTTTAACGTGCCGACGCAAAGGCCGACGCGCGAATTGATTCGTTCCCACCAGCCCATTTGCAGTTCGCTCGTGTAATGTTTGTAATACACGAACACTTTGCGATGCGCGAATTGTCCCGCCGCCTTGAAAATGCCGAGCAAAATGATGAACACGATAAACGGCGGCAGAACCCAAAGCCAAATCGGATTATGAACGCCCAGATGCGGCAGCAACGGTTTGATGAGGCCGGACAATGGCGCGGCAAGCAGCGCCGAAATGAGAATGCCAATGAAGGTGATTGCCGCGCGGATCGCTCCCAACTTGTGACCTAGCGCAACGCAAGCACCCATTAAAACCAAAGCAAGAATCCAAATGGTCATGCCCACAATAAAAACCATTTGCCGGAAAATGCACGCAAATTTTGGCAATGGCTCAATTTGAATCAATTCCCTCTCCCCGCCAGAGCGGGGAGAGGGTCAGGGTGAGGGGATTTAAGATTGAAAAAACCATTGGCCTCCTCACCCCGGCCCTCTCCTCCCCGAAGGAGGAGAGGGAGAAAACCCCCGAAAATGAGCCCCCACCGGAATGGTTTGCCCTTTGAGCAAACTCAAATTCGCTGCTACATTTGGCGCCGTGAAAATTTCCATTGTCGTCCCCGCGTTCAACGAAGAACGGCTGCTCGGTGATTCGCTCGCGCAAATCAAATTGGCGGCAAAAGCATTTGCGTCGCCCGGATGGGAATGGGAAATGATCGTCTGCGACAACAATTCCACCGACCGCACGGCGGAAATTGCGCGCGCCGCCGGAGCGCGCGTCGTTTTCGAGCCGGTCAATCAAATCGCCCGCGCCCGCAATTCCGGCGCGGCGGCGGCGGCCGGCGACTGGTTGGTTTTTGTGGACGCCGATTCGCATCCAAGCGCGGAATTATTTGCCGACGTTGCGAAAGCGATTCAATCCGGCAAGTGTCTCGCCGGCGGCGCGACGATCCGATTGGATGAAAGATTTTTCGTTGCGGGAATGATTACGCGCCTGTGGAATTTCGTCAGCCGATGGAAGCGTTTTCTTGCCGGTTCATTCATTTTTTGCGACGCGGCGGCGTTCCGAAAACTCGGCGGCTTCAGCAACGAACTATTTGCCGGCGAAGAATTGGAATTGAGCCAGCGCCTGAAAAAATTGGCGAGGGAAACCGGAAAACGAATCGTCATCTTGCACCGGCATCCGATTGTGACTTCCGCGCGCAAAATGCGGCTTTATTCGCCGTGGGATCATCTCAAGTTTCTGTTCCGCGCCATCTTCGACACGCGCCGCGCGATGGGCAGCCGCGAATCGGCGCATATGTGGTATGACGGGCGGCGATAAATTTTATTGCTTCAAACGGAAAAACAAATTTTCCGTTGGCGAGGTGATGGTGATGCTTTTGTTCGTGCCGTCGTCGGAAATGGAATAGCCGCTGGTTGTCCAACTTGCCGCGCTCAAATCAGAATTTTGTTGCAGCACAAATCCTGTCGAAGCCGACGGCCACGATACTTTCACGCTGTTGCCGGAATGTGTGACGGTCAACGTTGGCGAGCCAGCGGTTTGAATGACGGAAATCAAACTCCAAAATCCGCCGGTCACGGAAAAATTTCCGCCGCTCATTGCCGCGCCTGCGTCCGGTTGGCCAATCGTGCCGGCGACTGAATACTGGCCGTTCGTGCTGGCTCCACCGCCGCCGGAAATTTTATGCCAGTCAATCAAGTATTGCTGTGCGAAAGCCAGCGGCGAAAATAGAAAACCGGCGATGAAAAAAAAGCTTTTCATTTTTCTTTTGTCATCGGCCAATTCGCGTTGGCCATCGCTTTGTGACCGCCGGCGAGCGAAAAAACATTTTTGTAGCCCATGCGCTGCGCGACATCGCAAGTGAGCGCGGAACGGAATCCGCCGCCGCAATACATGATGATCTCCGTGTTCGCGTCGGGAAATGTTTTTTCCAGATCGCGCTCAAAAATTCCTTTACCGAGATGTTTCGCCTCGGCAGCGTGACCGGCGTTCCATTCATTGTCTTCGCGCACGTCAATCAAAACGGCTTTCGGATTTTGTTTCAACCGCGCTTGCGCCTGTTCGATGGAAATTTCCTGAACGCGCGCTTTGGCTTCGGTGGCCAATTTAAGAAAACCGGGCGAATGATCCATGCGAGCAACTTAATTAGCAAACCAGGCCGGTCAAACAAATTTGTAACCAAAGTCAGCAAGTAATTACAATTCCGGCATTGAATTTACAGCAGCTTTTAATGAATATGTATTTTTCAAATGAGATACATCAATGTTATTTGCCATATTTTCAACTAAACATTCGTAACGAGCCAACCATGAATTTGTCATTGGAATGCCTAGGCTTTTATTCAATGTAACCAAAAGCGCGAAGTAAGCTGAATATGAATCTTGGGTTAACGAAATTGCGAGAAATGCCGCTTGTGCAGATAACGCAATTTCGGCTTTAGCTGCAAGTTCATAGCAATTTCTGTGTCCAAGATTATAGCGAGCATTTAATTTCCCTGTGTTTGCTTCATATTTGTTTCGGATTTTTACACTGATAACGTATTTCTCGTTTTTGCGTTCCGCATAAAAATCTGCAAAAGGGAAATTCATTTTAGAATGATTCAAATTTCTAACATTTATAAATTTAGCTTGGACTAAAATTGATTCCGCTAGTGACTCGCCAAATTCGCCCAAAGAACGCGCCCTCCGAGCTGTAAGTTTGTTAAGTATTGAGATTCTGCCCATAATTTATGAGATTGAAAATAATCGAACAAGAGAACCAAAACACACTAAAAATTTTTCAAAAAACCGCTTGCATTCTATTTTGCGTCTGATAATTTACGCGCTCCTCGTCGCCGAAAGGTGTCAGGACAGCATGTTTGCAAACCGATAACTGGTTTCTCACAGAAACAGGATTGATGGCTTGCCGACTTCAAAGTTGCTGAAAAACTTTTGCAATCATTTTTGCAATTTTATGCCAGTTAAAACATTTAGACCGCTAACGCCGTCCACGCGATACATTACGATCGCGGACTTTAGCGACATTACAAAGACGAAGCCGGAAAAAAGTCTTGTGGAAATCCGCAAGAAAACCGGTGGGCGCAATGCTTATGGTCGCGTGACTGCGCGCGGCATCGGCGGCGGTCACAAGCAGAAAATCCGTCTCGTAGATTTCAAGCGCAACAAGCACGGTGTGGAAGCGACAGTCGCGGCGATTGAATATGACCCGATGCGTTCGGCGCGTCTGGCGTTGCTGCAATACACGGACGGTGAAAAGCGTTATATCATCGCGCCGGTCGGCATTCAGGTCGGCAAGAAAATTTCAAGTGGTCCGACAGCGCCGCCGGAAATCGGCAACGCGCTTCCGCTCAAAGCAATTCCCGTCAGCAGCGCGATTCATAATTTGGAACTGACTCCCGGTCGTGGCGGACAAATGGTTCGTTCGGCGGGCGGCGCGGCGACGTTGATGTCGCGCGACGAAGGTTACGCGCAAATCCGTTTGCCTTCAGGTGAAATCCGGAAAATCAACGAAGAGTGCTACGCGACAATCGGCCAGGTCGGAAACACAGAGCATGAAAATGTGATTTTGGGCAAAGCCGGACGCACTCGGCATCGCGGTCATCGCGGCATCACGCGCGGTGTGGCGCGCAATCCGGTTGACCATCCGAACGGTGGCGGTCAGGGCAAATCCAAAGGTGGCGGCGGCTGGCAACAATTGGTTTCGCCGTGGGGTTTTGTCGCTAAAGGCGGCAAGACGCGCGCCAAATATAAATACTCAAACCGTTTCATCGTCGTCCGCCGCAACGGATTGCCGATCAAGACCAAATAATTTATGGGACGCTCGATTAAAAAAGGTCCGTTTGTAGATTTCAGCCTGCTGGACAAAATCCAGAAGGCGAAGGCGACGAATCAGAAGACGCCGATCAAAACATGGTCGCGTCGTTCGACGATTACGCCGGATTTTGTCGGTTTGACGTTCACGGTTCATAACGGAAAAATTTTTAACCCGGTGTTTGTCACTGAAAATATGGTCGGCCACAAGCTCGGTGAATTTTCATTGACCCGCGTGTTCAAGAAACACGGCGCGCACACAGCCAAGGCGGAAGCCAAATAGTTTTATGGAAGTTTTCGCAATCACAAAAAATATCCCGATGTCCGCGCAGAAAATGCGCGAGGTCGTCCGGCAGATTCAAGGCTTGCCCGCGTTGCAGGCGGAAGCGGTTCTGGCGGTCGTGCCGCGCAAAGGCGCTCGATTTGTCGCCAAGACGCTCCATTCGGCCATCGCCAATGCCGAGAACAACAACAAAATGAAGCCCGAAAGTTTGCGGATCAAGGAAGCGGTCGCAGGAACGGCGACGAGCATCAAACGATTCACTCCCAAGGCGCGCGGTTCCGCCGGTCCGATCATCAAACGCCGTTGCCACATCAAAATCACTTTGTCCGACGAATAATATGGGCCAAAAAGTCAATCCAATCGGTTTCCGCGTCGCCGTCAACAAAGACTGGCGCTCGAAATGGTATGCCAACAAAAAAGAATTTGGCGCACTGCTGACGGAAGACCGCAAGATTCGCGAGATTCTGAAAAAGAAACTCGAAACAGCGTCCGTTCCAAAAATTTTGATCGAACGCGCGACGAATCGTTGCCGCGTGACGATTTTGACCGCGCGTCCGGGCGTGGTCATCGGTCGCAAAGGTTCGGAAATTGACAAGCTCAAGGAAGAATTGAGCAAGATGACCGGCAAAGAAGTTTACGTGGACATCGTCGAAGTGAAGACGCCGGAATTGGACGCGCAGCTTGTCGCGGAAAATATCGCGTTGCAGCTTGAACGCCGCGTGTCGTTCCGTCGCGCGATGAAAAAAGCGTTGCAGACAGCAAAAGATTTTGGCGCGGAAGGAATCAAAGTTCGTGCGGCTGGCCGTCTCGGTGGCGCGGAACTTGCGCGGGTTGAAATGTATCATTGGGGTCGCGTGCCGTTGCACACGTTGCGCGCGAACATTGATTACGGATTTGCGGAAGCGTTGACCGTTTACGGCAAGCTCGGCATCAAATGCTGGATTTGCAAGGGTGAAAATAAACCGCAGAAAAAAGAACAGCAGCCAGTCGGTGAAACCGCCGCGGCTGCAAATTAATTTTTAGAACGAATTTTTGTTATGGCAATGCAACCAGCAAGAGTGAAGTTTCGCAAGATGCACCGCGGCAGCCGCAAGGGCACGGCGCGCAGCGGCCACACGGTCGCGTTCGGTGAATATGGATTGATGGCGCTGGAACGTTGCTGGATGGATTCCAAGCAGATCGAGTCCGCGCGCGTGGCGATTGCCCGCAACATGAAGCGCCACGGTAAAATGTGGATCCGCGTGTTTCCGCAAAAATCATTCACGAAGAAGCCGCTCGAAACGCGAATGGGCAAGGGCAAAGCGCCGCTCGAAGGCTGGGTGGCGGTCATTCGCCCGGCGAACATTTTGTTTGAAGTGGACGGTGTGACTGAAGCGATTGCGCGCGAGTCCATGCGCCTGGCGGCAACGAAATTGCCGATCAAAACTAAATTTATTTCGCGGCACCGCGCCAGTTGAGTTTATGAAATTTGCAGAATTAAAAGACATGACGCTGGTGGAGTTGTCGGCCAAAAGCCGCGATCTCCGGCATGAGATGTTCAACCTGCGTTTGCAGCAGGCGAGCGCGCAGTTGGAAAAACCGGCGCGCCTGACAGTCCTGCGCAAGGACATCGCGCGACTCGAAACACGCATCTCCGCGTTGCGCAACAAAGCGAGAAAATAATTTTGTATGGCTGAAGAAATAAAAAATTTACAAGCGCCCGGCAAACGCAAAGAACGCGTCGGCGAAGTCGTCTCGAACAAAATGACGAAGACGATCGTCGTCCGTGTCGAACGCCGTTACCCGCACGCGCGATTCAAAAAAATTGTTACCGCTTACAAGAAATTTTACGCGCACGACGAAAAGGCCGAAGCGAAGATCGGCGACACGGTGCGCATCGAGGAAACCCGGCCGTTGTCGAAATTGAAACGCTGGAAGTTCGTCGAAGTCGTCGAGCGCGCGCCGGAAGAAACGTCAGTGGCCGCTTGATTTGATTTTATGTTGCAAGTTCGTTCCAGTTTGGATGTCGCGGACAATACAGGCGCAAAGATTGCCTGGAATATCGGCGTGTTGGGCCGCAACCAGCGTTACGCCGGCATCGGCGACGTCATCAAAGTCCACATCAAGGAAGCCGCGCCGGACGGCTCGGTTAAAAAAGGCGAAGTGCATGACGCGGTGATCGTCCGCACGCGGGACATCATCCGCCGCAACGACGGTTCCTATTTGCGCTTTGACAGCAACGCCTGCGTCATCATTGACAAGGAATTGAACCCGAAAGGCACGCGCATTTTCGGGCCGGTGGCGCGCGAATTGCGCGACAAGAAGTTCATGAAAATAATTTCGCTCGCACCGGAAGTGATTTGAAAGTTATGCAAAAAAGATTTCATGTTAAAAAAGGCGATGAAGTGGTCGTGCTGGCCGGAAAAGAAAAAGGCAAGCGCGGCAAAATCATCGCGGTGATGACGAAGAAAAACCGCGTCATCGTCGAAGGATTGCAGATGATCAAGCGTCATATGCGCAAGAGCCAGCAACATCCGCAAGGCGCGATTGTTGAACGCGAAGGCACGATTCACATTTCAAATGTGAAGAAAGCCGAAGTGGAAACACAGGCGGCAGCCGTATAAAAATTTGTCACGGCAAATACCGTGACGTGAAAAAAATGAAAGCCAGACTTTACGAAAAATATAAGAACGACGTCATTCCGGCGCTGAAAGAAAAGCGCAAATACATGAACGTCCATCAGGTTCCGCGAATGGAAAAAATCGTCGTGAACATGGGCATCAGCGCGTCGCTGGAAAAAGGCGCGGTCGAAGACGCCGCCAAGGATTTGTCGCAGATCACCGGTCGCAAGCCGGTCATCAGCAAGTCCAAGAAAGCCGTCGCCAGTTTCAAATTGCGCGAAAACCAGCCGATCGGCTGCCGCGTGACGTTGCGCAAGGACGCGATGTATGAATTTTTTGACCGCCTGGTCGCGACGGCGTTGCCGCGTATCCGTGATTTTCGCGGATTATCGCCGCGCAAGTTCGATGGTCGCGGAAATTATACGTTCGGCATCGGCGACCAGACGATTTTTCCGGAAATAGAACTGGACAAAATCAAACGTCAGCAGGGCATGGACATCACGATTGTGACGACCGCGCCGACGAACGATGAAGCGCAGGATTTATTGAAGCTGATGGGATTTCCGTTCGCTGAAAAATAAATAAATTTTATGGCCAAGAAATCATGGTTGGAGCGCAACGAGCGCAAGCGGGAAACGGTGAAGAAATACGCCGCGATCCGCGCTGAATTGAAGGCGAAACGCGATTACGCCGGTCTGGCGAAATTGCCGCGCGATGCCAGCCCAACGCGCGTCGTGAACCGCTGCGCATTCAGCGGCCGCCGTCGCGGTTATTGGCGCAAGTTTGGTGTTTCACGTTTGACGTTCCGCGAAGCTGCGTTGAACGGTTTGATTCCCGGTGTGACGAAAGCGAGCTGGTAAAATTTTATGACTGACCCGATTTCTGACATGTTGACACGCATCCGCAACGGCGGACGCGCGCTATTGCCCGCGATTGAATTGCCGCATTCGCGCATCAAGGAAAATGTTGCGCACATTTTGAAGCAGCAAGGTTACGTCACCGACGTGGCGGTTGACGGCAAGGCGATCAAAAAATTAAAGATTCAACTCAAATATCAAGGCAAGAAAAGCGTGATTGAAGGTCTCAAGCGCGTGAGCAAACCCGGGTTGCGCAAATATGTCGGCGCGACGGAAATCCCGCGCGTGCGCGGCGGTCTTGGAGTCGCGATCGTTTCGACGCCTGAAGGCGTGATGACCGACGTGCAGGCACGCAAAAAAAATCTTGGCGGAGAATTGCTCTGCTATATCTGGTAAATTTATGTCGCGAATTGGAAAACAACCGATTGCCATTCCGCCCAAAGTGAAGGTGGAAGTGAAGGGGCAGAAAGTCTTGGTCGAAGGACCGAAAGGCAAGCTAGATTGGGAATTGCCCAAGCGCACGAGCCTGAAAGTTGCCGACGGCAAAATCGTCGTCAGCCGCGACGGCGAAGACGCGCAGGCGAAGGCGTTGCACGGCTTGAGCCGCGCGCTCGTCAACAACATGGTCAAAGGTGTCGCCGAAGGTTTTGTGAAGAAGCTCGAAATCCAAGGCGTCGGTTTCAAGGCTGCCGTTCAAGGCAAAGTCGTGAACCTCGCGCTCGGTTATTCGCATCCAATCAATTACAATATTCCCGACCAGATCAAAGTGACGGTCGAGGAAAACACGAAATTGACCGTCGAAGGGCCGGACAAGATGCTCGTCGGAAAAGTCGCGGCGGAAATCCGCGGATTCTATCCGCCTGAACCTTACAAAGGCAAAGGCGTGCGTTATGTGGGCGAACACGTCCAGCGCAAGGAAGGCAAGACGGTCCAATAATTAATTTTGCCACGGCCAACTCCGTGGCGCATTGAAATGAGAACGGAAAAAAAACATAAATTGCAGCAGCTGCGCCGCTGGCGTATTCGGAAGAAAGTCACCGGCACGCAACAACGTCCGCGCATGGCGGCGTGTTTCACGAACGAAAACATTCACGTCCAGTTCATTGACGACGCTGCCGGCAAAACGCTCGCGGCGGCTTCGACGGTCGGAAAATCCGCGCCGAAAGATTTGTCGGCCAACGTGAACGGCGCGAAAACGCTCGGCGCGCTCGCGGCGAAAAAAGCCTTGGACCTGGGCATCAAGGAAGTTGTCTTTGATCGCGGCGGCAAACGTTTTCACGGCAAGGTGAAGGCGCTCGCAGACGCGGCTCGTGAAGCGGGATTAAAATTTTAATTTAACCAACGGAGAAAAACTGTGGCTGAAATCGAAAAAACTGGCGGTGAAGGACAGCGTGGATCACGCGGTGGCCCGCGCGGCCGTCGCAAACCTCCCGGCGAAGCGCCGGAAAATGCCTTTGGCGGGGAAGAATTGATGGAGAAGGTTGTCTATATCAACCGCTCCGCGAAAGTCGTCAAAGGCGGACGCCGTTTTAATTTCTCCGCGCTCGTTGTCGTCGGCGACAAAAAAGGCCGCGTCGGTTACGCGCTCGGAAAAGCGGGCGAAGTTGCGGACGCCATCAAACGCGGCGGCGAACTTGCGCGCAACCAAATGGTTTCTGTTTCGTTGAAAGACGTGACGATTCCGCACGAAGTTTATTCCCGATACGGCGGCGCGAAAATTTTATTGCGTCCAGCGTCACCCGGAACTGGAATCATCGCGGGCAAAACCGTTCGCGCGGTTCTGGAATCCGCCGGCGTGAAAGATATTTTGAGCAAATCACTCGGTTCGAGCAACGCGGCGAATGTGGTGAAGGCGACGTTGAAAGCTTTGTTGAGCCTGCGCACGCGCGAAGCGATTTACAAGAGCCGCGGTTTGGAAATTAGAAAAGTGGAAACGCCCAAGGCGCCTCAAGCGGTTCCCGCAGCCTGAAAAATTTTATGATGCGATTGCACAATCTTAAGCCCCGTCCCGGCGCGAAACATCGCACGAAGCGTCTGGGCCAGGGCGAATCCAGCGGCCACGGCAAAACTTCCGGGCGCGGTGGCAAAGGCCAGACCGCGCGTTCGGGCAGCAGCATCCGCATCGGATTTGAAGGCGGCCAGATGCCGCTCATCCGCCGCATTCCAAAACGCGGTTTTAACAATGCGCGTTTCACGACACAATATGTCGCGGTCAACGTCGGCGAGTTGAACAAATTTGATGACGGCGCGAAAGTGGACGAAACGGCGTTGCGCGCAGTCGGCCTTGCCAATGGCCGTGCGGACGGCGTTAAAATTCTTGGCGAAGGCGAATTGAATAAAAAACTTTCCGTGAGCGCGAGCGCATTCAGCGCGTCGGCGAAGGCAAAAATCGAAGCCAAAGGCGGCACGTGCGAAATCGTCAGCCGCAAGGCGGTCGCACCCGCAAAAGCTTGATGCGGGACTGAACCATGTTCCGCAACATCTACAACACGTTTCTCAACTGCTTCAAGATACCGGAGTTGGCATCGCGCATTTGGTTCACGCTTGGCGTTTTGCTGGTCGTGCGTTTGATCGCCTTCATCGGAATTCCGGGTTTGAACCACACGGCGCTGGCTACATTCTTTGATCAAAATTCGCAGAACGGCGGCGGGTTGATGGTGATGTATAATATGTTTGCGGGCGGCGCGTATGAAAATTGCGCCATCGGCGCGCTGGGCATCATGCCATACATCAGCGCCACAATCATTCTTCAATTGATGACGGCGGTGATTCCGCGATTGAGCAAGCTGGCGCGTGAAGAAGGTGGCCGCGCGCAAATTATTAAATACGGACGTTATTTGACGGTGCTGTTGTGCATCGGCCAGGGAATTTATTTTGCCAACGGCTGGGAAAATCCGCAGAAACAATTTGGCGCAAATTTTCCGGGTCAACTTGTATTGATTGACAATCATGTTTGGTATCTCATCCAAACGGTGCTTGTCATGACGACCGGCACGATGCTGCTCGTGTGGCTCGGCGAACAAATCACCGAGCGCGGAATCGGCAACGGCATTTCACTCGTCATTACGATTGGCATCGTCGCACGATTGCCGATGGCCGGTCGCGGTCTTATGGATATGTTTCATCCTGCCGGCGGCGGAGAAGCGACGCATCACATTCTTGGCGATGGAATTTTGCTGGTGATTTTGTTGCTGGTCGTCGTTGGCGGCGTCATTGCCGTCACGCAGGCGCAACGGAAAATTCCCGTGCAATACGCGCAACGCGCCGTGGGACGAAAAATGTATGCGGGCGGAACATCCTTCATGCCTCTCAAAGTCAATTATTCCGGCGTCATGCCGATCATTTTCGCGCAATCCATTTTGATGTTTCCCGGTCCGCTGTGCGCATGGGTTGCGACGCACGCCAAAGCGCCGTTCTTGCGCGACACTTTCCAATCGCTGGCGACTCAATTGGCGTATGGCTCGGTGCTTTATCTGGCAATTTACTCGCTGATGATTTTATTTTTCTCCTATTTCTGGGTGGCGACGCAGTTCAACGAAATCCAAATCGCGGACGACTTGAAGAAAAACGGCGGCTACATTCCGGGCGTGCGCCCGGGGCAGGGCACGAGCGAGTATTTGCACAAAGCGATGAGCCGCATCACGCTGGCTGGCGCGCTGTTCCTGACCATCATTGCGACGATTCCGATTATCCTCGGCAAAAAATTGAATATAGACCAGAGCGTCGCGCAATTTTTTGGCGGAACGAGCATGTTGATCGCCGTCGGCGTTTTGCTGGACACGATGCGCCAGGTCGAATCGCATTTGATGATGCGGCACTACGACGGATTTTTGAAGAAAGGCCGTCTGCGCGGACGGTTGTGATCTGGAGTGCGGCGACATGTCGCCGCTTTCAAAGCGCGGACATGTCCGCGCAGTCCAAAAACTTTGTGGCCACGATCAAAATAAAAACCGAGGACGATTTGAAATTGATGCGTCCGGCGTGCGCGGTGGCGGCGGAAGTTTTGGAAGAAATCGGCGCGTTCATCAAGCCGGGCGTGACGACGAAGCAGATTGATAATTTTGCGGCGGAGCAGATGAAGTCGCATGGCTCGAAAAGCGCATTTTTGGGTTACCGGAAATATCCGTGCCAGACGTGCCTTTCGGTGAACGACGAAGTGGTTCACGGATTGGCGACCGAACGCGAATTGCATTTCGGCGACATCGTGAGCGTGGATGTCGGCGTGAATTACAAAGGTTTTATCGGCGACAACGCGCGGACGTTCGCCGTCGGCGGCTGCGGAGTTTTGGCGCAACGGCTTTTGGACGTGACGGAGCAGTCGCTTTATTTGGGGATTGCGGCGGCGGTTCCGGGAAATCGTGTGACGGATATTTCGCGCGCGATCCAGGATTATGTCGAAGGCAACGGTTTTAGCGTCGTGCGCGAATTTGTCGGCCACGGCGTCGGGCGCGCGGTGCATGAAGAGCCGCAAGTGCCGAATTTTGTTGACCGGAAAATGAACGACAAGTTGAAGCCGGGCATGACGATTGCGATTGAGCCGATGGTCAACGCCGGGCGACCTGAAGTAAAAATATTGAAAGATGGCTGGACAGTGGTCACGCAAGATGGTTCATTATCCGCTCATTTTGAGCACACTGTCCTGATAACCGGCGGTGAACCTGAAATTTTGACATGTCTGGCGACGACGCTTTCAAAATTGAAGGTCGCGTGATCGAAGTTTTGCCGAACGGCACGTATCGCGCGGAATTGAAAAACGGACACCGGTTGACGGCGTTCGTCGCGGGAAGAGCGAAGAAAAATTTTGCCGGACTGAAAAACGGCGACACAGTGAAATTGCAATTGACGCCTTACGATTTGAGCGTCGGTAGAATTTCAACGGAAAAATAATTTAAAAATGAAAGTCAGAGCGTCAGTTAAAAAAATGTGTGAGCATTGCAAGGTGATCCGCCGTCGCGGCGTCATCCGCGTCATTTGCTCGAACAAACGTCACAAGCAACGGCAAGGCTAATGAATTTTGGAAAAATCATTTTGATTTTGGCCGTGTTGGTAATTTCAATTACCAGCCGCGCAGATTCTTTTAATCAAATGATTCGTTCGCTGGGCAGTTTCCAGTTGGACAGTTCTGATGACCGCGTGGAAATTACAAAAACAAATAATCAGGTTGTGTTTAAGGTAACTTTGGAGCATGGAAGAAGCTCTGTTTTATCCGATAACGATTTAAAAAATGGATGGTTTGTTTTTCTGGAAAATTCATTACGAGTTTGGGTGTTCGATGGACAAGATTTATGGGTATTTCAACAAACGGAAAAAAGTTCCGGCCTTTATTCTGATGAAGAACATTTTGTAAATTGTCCGAAGCAAGTTCAAGACGCTTTGCTGTCGAAAGTTCGAGAAAGATACTTTAATAAAAATTAAAAATTTATGGCACGCATCATCGGAGTAGAAGTTCCGCCGAACAAACGCATAGACATCGCGTTGCGCTACATCTATGGCATCGGCCCGGTCAACGCGCTGGAGATTCTCGAACGCGCGAACATTGACGCGAGCATCCGCGCGAAAGATTTGACCGAAGCGCAGCTTTCGCAAATCGTCCACGCGATCCAGGAAGGCAAATACGTCATCGAAGGTGATTTGCGCCGCGAAATCGGCATGAATTTGAAACGGCTGCAAGGCATCAAATGCTATCGTGGCGTCCGGCATATGCGCGGATTGCCCGTGCGCGGCCAGCGCACGCAAACGAACGCCCGCACGCGCAAAGGCCCGCGTAAGACCGTCGGCGTGCAGCGCAATCCAAACGCCAAGACCGGCATCCACTAACCATTTTTGATTGACGATTTTCGATTTACGATTTGAAACTTAATATGGCTGACGAAACAAAAAAGAAAGCGCCTGCAAAAAAAGACGCAAAGCCTGCCGCTGAAAAAGCCGAGGCAAAGAAAACTGCTCCGGCGGAAAAATCTGCCGCGACTGAAACGGTGAAGCCGGCGGATGCCGCTGCGCCTGTTGCGACAGCCATTGTCGCCGCGCCGACTGCCGCAGAACTTTTGGGCGAAGACGCGAATGCGAAAAAGGTCGTCAAGGCCAAGCACGCGAAAAATGTTGTCGCCGGAGTCGCAAATATTTTGGCCACGTTCAACAACACGCAAGTTTCCATCACGGACGCGCAGGGCAATCTTATCGGCTGGTCGAGCGCTGGCCGCGTTGGCTTCAAAGGCTCGCGCAAGAGCACGGCTTACGCCGCGCAGCAAGTTGCGCAGGACGCCGCGCGTCAGGCGATGGCGCACGGAATGAAAGAAGTCGAAATCCGCGTCAAAGGTCCGGGTTCAGGCCGCGAATCAGCGATTCGTGCTTTGCAAGCAATTGGTCTGGAAATTTCCGCGATCAAAGACGTGACGCCCGTTCCGCACAACGGTTGCCGTCCGCGCAAAAAACGCCGCGTCTAATTTCAATTATCACTCATCACTAATTTTATGGCTCGTTATACAGGTCCTCGCGTTCGCATCAGCCGCCGGTTCGGAATTCCGATCTTCGGCCCGACGAAATATCTTGAACGCCGCAATTATGGCCCGGGAGTTCACGGCCCGAAGTCGCGCCGCAAGCACACCGACTACGGTCTTGGCCTGATCGAGAAACAAAAATTCCGTTATTACTACGGCTTGATGGAAAAACAATTTCGCGGCGTCTATGAAAAAGCGTTGCGTCGCCGCGGTGTCACCGGCGAACAAATGCTGCAAATTTTGGAGACGCGATTGGACAATGTCGTGTTTCACCTCGGTCTGGCGAATACCCGCGCCGCCGCGCGCCAAATGGTTTCGCACGGCCACATCACGGTCAATGGACGCAAAGTGAACGTGCCGTCGTTCGCGTTGAAAGTGAACAACGTGATCGAAGTGAAAAATAATAACGTGTCGCGCCAGCTCGCGACTAAAAATTTGGAAGTCGCCACGAGCCGTGCGGTGCCGGATTGGTTGCTTTTGAGCAAGGAAGAATTCAAAGGCACAGTCATGCGCATCCCGACGCGCGAGGAGATTCAGCCGATTGCCAACGAGCAGGCGGTTGTCGAATTTTATTCCCGATAAACAGTAAACAAAGTTAAAACAATTATACGGATTTCATCGTCACGGGAATAAAACAGGCGATGGAATCAGATTAAAATTGTTGAAAGGAAAATATGCCAGTCAGACTCGGACGTTTCGAAATGCCAAAGCGGTTGCAAAAAGACGAAGCAACAGCCACGGACACTTACTCAAAATTCGTCGCCGACCCGTTTGAAACCGGTTACGGCCACACGATTGGAAATTCTCTCCGCCGCGTGCTGCTTTCGTCGCTCGAAGGCGCGGCCATCACGTCGCTCAAAGTGGACGGCGCAATGCATGAATTTGCCACGATTGATGGTGTTGTTGAAGATGTGACGGACATCGTTTTGAATTTGAAAAAGGTCAAATTCAAGGCGCACACGCGCGACGAGCAGGTGCTGATGCTTTCAGTCAACAAAGAAGGCGCGGTGACCGCCGCCGACATTCAAGTCAATCAAAACGTGGAATTGGTCAATCCCGACCAGCACATTTGCACGCTTGATAAAAAGAAAAAATTTGAGATGGAATTGACCGTGAAAATCGGCCGCGGTTTTTGTGCGAGCGACGAAAACAAAAAACCCGGCCAGGCGATCGGCATCGTGGCGATTGATTCGCTATTTTCCCCGGTGACCCGCGTTCGTTACAATGTTGAAGCCGCCCGCGTCGGAAACCGCACGGATTATGACAAGTTGATTTTGGAAGTGTGGACGGACGGACGTTTGACGCCCGACGACGCGCTGACGCAGGCGTCCGTTGTTTTGCAAAAGCATCTCGATGTGTTTGCGCTTTACGACAAGAACGCGATTGAATTTGAAGAAGCCGCCGACAAGCAGGACGAAGAGAAGACGAAGATGAAGAAACTTCTCAACATGAGCGTCAATGAAATCGAGCTGAGCGTCCGCGCGGCGAATTGCTTGAACAATGCGAACATCACAACCGTCGGCCAATTGGCTCTCAAGAGCGAGCAGGAAATGCTCAAGTATCGCAACTTCGGCAAAAAGTCGTTGAACGAAATCAAAGACAAGCTGACGCAACTTGGTTTGTCCCTCGGCATGACATTTGAGCCGGGCTTGATTGACAACACGCCGAAAGAAGAACAGCCCGTCCTTTAAGGAAACGTATGCGACATTTGAAACGAACGGCCAAACTGGGCCGCACTTCCGAGCATCGAAACGCGATGCTGGCGAACCTCGTTTGCAGCTTGATCAAGCACAAGCGCGTGACGACAACGCTCGCAAAGGCGAAAGCCGCGCGTTCCGTCGCCGAAAAATTGGTGACGCTCGGAAAAAAAGGCACAATTCATTCGCGCCGGCTTGCCGTCGCGCGATTGCATCAGGAAGACGCGGCGCGTGTTCTGTTCAAGGAAATCGCGCCCGCGTTCAAGGAGCGCAACGGCGGCTACACGCGCATCGTCAAAATGAATCAACGCATCGGCGATTCCGCTCAAAAAGCTATTCTCGAATGGGTGGACGTCGTTGCCGAAACTCCGGCGACAGAAGCTGCGCCTGCTGCGGAAACGAAGCCGGAAGAAAAGAAATCCTGATCCAATCTTTGAAATTCACAGCCCGCTCAAACGAGCGGGCTTTTTTATTTACAAAAAAGATTTGGTCTTTAGAAAACGCGCGACGATTCGCCCGCGATGCCGTCCGTCTTTTTCAACGTGCGGATGCGGGCCGGATCAAGGCTCCAGCGTGTCGCCAGCAACGGAACTTTGTCGCAATTGGCCTCGACCGTTTTTTCCGTCAAAACGTCTTCGCCATAGGCAAAGCATTTCATCTTCAATTCCATTTCAGCCGCGCTTTTTGCGCCCTGGTTCCAAACCGTTCCGCCGGCCCACGCATACGCGCGCGTGACGTAGCCGTCGTCCATCCGCGCCCAGGCATGATGATGCGAAAAATTGTCCGCATGAAAAAATTGCACATGACCGAGCTTGCGGCTCAATGCGATCAGAAAAAGAAAACAGGCATCCACGTCGTCGTCCGGGTTTGGCAGGCCGACGCCGGTGACGATGACCCAGCCGTTCACGCGCGAACTGATGAAAAATTCGTGTTCGCCCGTCATGCCTTCCGACCATGAGCACGGCGCGGAACGGTTCAGGCCGAGCGCCCGTTGGACGGTTCCGGGAGTTGCCGCGCGGATGGCCATCCATGTGGTTGGACGTTGCCGGAAAGCCGGTTGAAACAAAACGGACGGTGGAACGATTGGCTCGGATTTTAACTTTTTTCGCGCGCGGCGGTGCAAAAAAAGCATGACGCCGAAAATGGCGCACGCGACGGCCAGCGCCAAAAAGTGTGCCGTCAGCAACATCAACATTTCCGCGTCCGCAGAATTCACAAAGCGAATTTACCCCCGCGCCGCGCCCGTTCAAATAAAAAATTTCAACAACAATTTTCAGCCAGCCAATCGAGATATTTTTTATTGCCGGCGCTTAACGGCAGAACGAGAAATTCCGGCGTGTCATAAGGATGTTTGGCGAGGACCAATTTTTCCAACGCGGCCAGTTTGGATTTCGCGGTTTTCAAAATCAGAAGAACTTCCACGCCTGATTCGATTTTTTCACGCCACCAATAATGCGATTCGATTTTCGGAACGAGATTGGCGCAGGCAATAAGTTTTGCCTTCAACGCAACTTTTGCCAGTGCGCGCGCCGTTTTCAGATCGGGCGCGGTGATCAGGACGATGGCGAATGAAGCCGCAGTTTTCATCGGTGAACATTATCGCACCTTGCGTTATTTTGGAGTGACGCCGAGGATTTGCAAAATACGCTCCAATTCCGCGTCGCTGAAAAATGAAATTTCCAGCGAACCTTTGCCTTGCGCGTATTTTAATTGAACTTTAGTCGCAAAAACGTCGCGCAACTTTGCCTCCAAATCCGCGACGTGCGGATCACCGATGGGAATTGAAACTGTTTCCGGCTGCGCGGCCTTTCGCGTGCCGCGTTTCAGCAATTTGGCGACCAAACCTTCCGTTTGCCGCACGTTCAAACCTTCTTTGATGACGCGTTCGGCGGCGAGCTTCTGGTTTTTTTCGTTGTCGAGACCGAGAATCACTTTTGCATGGCCGACGGAAAGTCGTCCTTCGCGGACAAATTTTTGGACGGTTTCCGGCAATTTCAGCAATCGCATCGCGTTCGCCACGACCGCGCGGCTCTTGCCGACTTTTGCGGAAATCTCCTCCTGCGTGAGTTGAAATTGTTTCGCCAGTTGCGCGTAGCCATGCGCCTCTTCAATCGCGTTGAGATTTTCGCGCTGCAAATTTTCGATGAGCGCCAGTTCGAGAACCGAGCGGTCGTCGGCTTCGCGCGTGATGATCGGAACTTCCGGCAGATTCAGCAATTGCGCCGCGCGCCAGCGGCGTTCGCCCGCGATCAATTCAAAAAATCCGCCGCGCTCGCGAACGATGAGCGGCTGCACGATGCCTTGTTCGCGAATGGAATCAGCCAGTTCGCGCAATGATTCCTCGGAAAATTGTTTGCGCGGTTGCAGCGCGGACGGACGGATTTTGTTCAGCGGCACACGCTGGACGCGTTCGCGATTGTCGGGCGCGGCAATTGACGTTGCGGGAATTGCAGGTTGTTGAACCGTCGGCGCAGGCGCAGGTTGAGCGAGCGGGTTTCCGCCGAGCAACGCGCCGAGACCGCGACCCAAAGCAGGTTTTGACATGAAAGCAGAATGACAAAGCAAGTCCAACGTCTCAAGTCCAATGTCCAAAGTGAATTGTTTCGCGCGAAGACCACGAAGGCGGCGAAGGTGGAAATTTTTTCCTTTTGTTTTCTTCGCGACCTTCGCGCGACATTTTTTATTTTAGAATCGCAGCGACTTTGGGCTTTAGACTTCGGACGCTGGACTTTACTTTGGTTCCGTGAGCAACAAGGGCAAACGCATCGCCGCGATGGCCGAGCAATTTCGCGAAGGAAATCTCGACCCGCATTACACCGGCTATTTTCAATTGTTCAACGAGCAGAAATTTTACGAAGCGCACGATGTTCTCGAACACATCTGGCTCAAAGACAAACACGGCGCGAACGGAAATTTTTACAAGGGCCTGATTCAATTGGCCGGCGCATTTGTGCATTTGCAGAAAAACCGGCTGCTTCCGTCGGCGGCGCTGTTCAAGCTGGCAAGGACGAATTTGGAAAAATATCCGCGCGAACATGAGCATTTGGATTTGCACGCGGTCGGTGAACTGATAAAAAAATGGCTGGAGGATTTGGAGTCGGCGGATTTTCATAAAAATCCGCTTTCAAACAATCACGTTCCAAAATTGAATTTGCTGAAAGAATGAATGCGTCGCAAAAACGAATCGTCCTTGCCGGTGGCAGCGGATTTCTCGGCCATGCTCTCTCAAAGGAATTGCTCGCGCGAAATTACGAAGTCATCGTGCTCACGCGCGCTCCACGGATGCGAGCCGATGGCGTGAAAGAAATTCAATGGGACGCCGAGCATGTCGGCGAATGGATTCAATTTCTTGATGGCGCGGAAGCCGTCATCAATCTAGCCGGACGCAGCGTTAATTGCCGTCATACGCCGGAAAATCTGCGTGAAATCATTGATTCACGGGTGAATTCGGTCAACGCAGTCGGCGCGGGGATTTATCATGTCGCGCAGCCGCCGAAAGTCTGGGTTCAAGCCGGCGCAATCGGTTTTTACGGCGATCAAAAGGAAAAAATTTGTGATGAAAATTTACTGCCGGGCAATGACACGCTTGCGGAAGTTTGCAAGCAATGGGAAGGCGCATTTGATCTGGCAAAAACGCCAAAGACGCGGAAAGTTTTATTGCGCATCGGATTTGTTCTGGGACGCGATGGCGGCGCGCTGCCGGTTTTGGAGAAATTGACGCGATGGTTTCTTGGCGGACGCGTCGGCAGTGGAAAGCAATTCATCAGTTGGATTCACATTTCGGATTTGATGCGAGCGTTTGTTGAAGCGATTGAAAAAGAAAATTTATCGGGCGCCTTCAACGCCGTCGCGCCGAATCCGGTGACGAACAAGGAATTCATGCGTGAATTGCGCCGCGCATTGCATCGTCCGTGGAGTCCGCCCGTGCCGGAATGGGCGGTGAAGTTTGGCTCACGATTGATGGAAAGCGAGCCGTCCCTTGCGCTGGCGGGTTGTCGCGCCGCACCAAAAAGATTGTCTGAAGCAGATTTTCAATTCCGATTTTCCCATTTGTCCGCGGCCCTGAAAAATCTTTGCGAATAATTTAACGGTGAATTTTCATTCGACCCGCCGCCGCTTCGCTGTTAGCCTGCGCGGACTATGTCACCCGACGATATTTTGCTGGAGGCGGAAGATAAAATGATCAAGACCGGCGAGGTCGTCGCCAACGAATTTTCAAGCGTGCGCACCGGCAAGGCGTCCGCGTCGCTCGTCGAAAATATCCAGGTGGAAGTTTATGGCTCGATGATGCGCATCCGCGAACTCGCGGGCATCACCACGCCGGAATCCCGCATGCTCGTCATCCAGCCGTGGGACGCCGCCAGCATCCAGCCGATTGAAAAAGCCATCCAAAAAGCCAACCTCGGCCTTTCGCCCGCCGTGCAGGGCAAACTCATACGCCTTGCCTTTCCTGAATTGAGCACCGAACGACGCCAGGAATTCGTGAAGATCATCAAGAAAATGTCCGAGGACGGGCGCGTGGCCATCCGCCATGTGCGACGCGACGCGCTGGAACTTTTGAAAAAAGCGAAAACCTCCGGCGGCGTCGGCGAAGAAGAGATTGAAAGCGCGGAAAAAGAGATTCAAAAATTGACCGACCAATACATCGGCAAAATTGACGCGCAAGTCGTCACCAAGGAAAAAGAAATCATGACGGTGTGAGTCCGGCTTTCAGCCGAAAACAAATCAGCCGGAACGACGTCTCATTCCGGCTTTTTTATTTCGGTAGGGCGGTGTTGCTGCGCCGCCTGATTACGGACGAGCGGCACTCGTCCCTACCGGCGGTCAGATGACCATGTGGCTCGCCGGATCGCTCCAAAAACCATTTTCCAAACTAAATTCGGCGCGGGCAAAGGAACAAAAACGTCCGAACAACCTTCAAACGTCAAAATTTTGGGCGCATGAATAAAAATTGGACACGCAAACAACCATCAGGACACCCAGCACGAAGTTTTTTAACCGCAGATGACGCGGATTGACGCCGATTGAATCCGAATCCGTGTTAATTCGTGAAATTCGTGTCTAAATTTCTCTCGCCCGCCTGCCTGCAACCTGCTAAACCCATTTGCGGGAAATGAATCAGCTCTATTACGGCGACAATCTCCAAGTCCTCCGCGAGCACATTGCGGACGAATCCGTTGACCTCATTTACTTCGACCTCCCGAAAATAGCCGGGTATTGCGTCAACCAAATGAAAAAAGCGCGTAGGACGGAAGAATATTAATTTTGAAAATAGCCCAGAGCTTTAGCTCTGGGTTCATGTCGTAAAGATAAAAAAGTCCCGTAGGGACGATAGAACCATGCACTCCTTCAATTCATGTTTGATGCATTGCGTGTTCTCCACTAAAGAACGGCGTCCGTGGCTCACGCCCGCCATCCGCGAACGGCTCTGGCCATATCTTGGCGGCATCGCGCGGGAAAATGACATGAAAGCTTTCGCCATCGGCGGCGTGGCCGACCATGTGCATCTGCTTTTGAGTTTGCCCGCGACGATTTCCATTTCCAAAGCGATGCAATTGTTGAAAGGCAATTCGTCAAAATGGTTGCGCGAGACGTTTCCCGAATTGCGCCCGCAAGGTTTCGCGTGGCAGGAAGGTTTCGGCGCATTTAGCATTGGCATATTATCATGAATAATTGTCGGGTGTCGTAAAGGGGTCAGTCCCGAGGATTTACAACAGTCGGGCAATGTTAAGATTCGGATTCGTTGTCAATCAGCGGCCAGAAGAATTATTGGTGGCGGGCTGTTCAAATCTAATCACGGTTTCGTCCGGCTTGGCGTAGCCGAGTTTTTCGCGCGACAAACGTTCGACAGTTTTCGGGTCGTGCGCGAGGGCGTCAATCTGCGCCTGAAGTTGCTTGGATTTGCCGGCTTCGACCTGCAATTGCGTTTCCAGTTTCAAAATCCGTTCGCGATACCGTTCGTTGGTCTGGATGAGCGGCAAGTAACACATCCCGATGAGCAGCAGAATGGCGATGACGACGAGGGCGACGACAATTTTCGTCAGCTTGCTCCAGATGCCGAGGTCAACGTTCATGCGGCGAGTAAATCATGAGCCGCCGCCGCGCGAAAGTTTTTTGACAAACTTTCAATAGCGTCGGAGATAACTCCCTCTCCCCGCCCGAGCGGGGAGAGGGTGAGGGTGAGGGGAATTGAGTTTGAAAATCATTGGCCTCCTCACCCCGTCCCTCTCCTCCTTTTGGGAAGAGAGGGTGGAGATTTGTTAATGGCGCACTTATCTGGTAAAATTTTTATAATCCTTCAGTTCGCCCTCCGCGCCAAACGTCAGGCGCATATAATAACTTGGCATATAAGTCGAACTATAACCGGGTGTGGCGGCGCCAAACCCGTTCGGCGGTGCGAGATAAGGTTGTGGCGCGACAACGGTGTGGCCTTCGCGCACGAGCCAGTCGGCGATGATTGTGCCGTCGGAAAGTTTTTCATGTTTGTCGGGCGGGCCGTATTCGCGCACGGCCTGGTCGTAGTTGTAATTTCCGACGCGTGTTTGCCAGTTGATTCTTTGCGTGGCGCAGCCGGCCAGCGTCAACATCATGAGGGTTATGAGAAACCATTTTGTCCACGCATGGGCATTCATGAGGTTAATTTACACTTCCGGTCGCGGCGCGCAAGCGATTCAACGGCGGATTTTATTGTCAGCGTGCCGTTAAACGGGTATCAATGCGCGCATGATCAAGGCATTGTTGTTAATTTTGACCCCGCTTACCGCATGGGACAGCGCGGCGCAGAGAAGTTTGCGTTTTACGGTGCTGTTATATCTTTTGCCGATGATGCTGATCGTCGGCGCTGTGGAAGGATACGGGCTGGTCGAATGGGGACGCTGGCAATCGGAAATGATCGGAATAAAAAAATTCGCATCCGGCGAGGCGATTCTTTCCGAAGCGGGACAAATGCTGTTCATGACATTGATCATTTTGATAAGCGCCTATTTTATTAGGGCGCTGGGCGAAACGTTTCATCTCCGGAACACTTACACGCAGGCGTTGACCGTGGTGATTTATGGGTTGAGCCCGGTGTTTTTGCTTCGGCTGTTTGACGTGATTCCGAACATGACGCTGTGGGTTCCGTGGCTCATCGGCATCATGCTGTCCGCAAAAATTCTTTATTATGGCGTTCCGCGCGTCATGCAACCCGATCCGCCGCACGCGCTGGGTTTATATTTCATGAGCGTTCTGTTGCTCGCGATGGTGACCGCCGCCGAGCGCTATATATCCATCGGCTATTTGACCGGAAAATTCATACCGCTTTCGGAAGCCGTTTCACACATCGCCGTCAAATTGCATCTGATGAAATGAAAACGGCGCTTGAAGAAAATTTGCTGGCCGCGCTCGTCGAATTGGACAAAGCCGTCAAGTCAATGCCCACTGCGAATCCAAAGCCGAACTTATTGCCGCTCTTTTCGCGCATCGAAGAATTGACGGAACAATTGCCGCCGGGAACCGACCACGACCTGTTGCATTATTTGCATAAAAAAAGTTACGAGAAGGCGCGATTGTTTTTGGAAGGGCGCGAGGCGGAAAATCAGGCCGGGAATTGTCGATAATTTGTAGGAGACGAGGTAACGAGTCTCAAATCAAAACAAATTCAGAGACTCCTAACGTCGTCTCCTACTTTTTCTTTGCGCGCCCAGCTTGCAACCTTCAACCTCCAACTTGTAACCTGCAACCATGTTTGACGACACCATCGCTGCAATCGCCACGCCGCTCGGTGAGGGCGGACTGGCTGTCGTCCGCATTTCCGGCGCGCAAGCATTTGCGATTGCCGATAAAATTTTTCTGCCGGTCGGAAAAAATTCGTCGAAACCTTCCACTGCCGCTTCACATACGATTCATTTCGGGAAAATTGTTCGCCATAATAATTCCCTCGCCCCGCAACAGCGGGGAGAGGGTCAGGGTGAGGGGCAAATTATTGATGAAGTTCTTCTCGCCGTCCTGCGCGCGCCGCGCACATTCACGCGCGAGGACACCGTCGAGATTTCCTGTCACGGCGGCATTCTTCCCGCGAAACTTGTGCTCGACGCGATTTTGGAAAATGGCGCGCGATTGGCCGAGCCGGGCGAATTCACGCGCCGCGCATTTCTCAACGGACGCATTGACCTCGCGCAAGCCGAAGCCGTTGCTGATTTGATTCATTCGCGAACGGAACTCGCCCTGGCCGCCGCCAACGAACAGCTCGCCGGAAAATTGTCGCAGCGCATCAACCAACTTCGCGATGATTTGATGAAGACGCTCGCGCACATCGAGGCGCACATTGATTTTCCCGACGAAGACATTTCACCCGACACGAAGGAGAAATTGTTGCAGCGATTGGAAAATGGAATCGCGTTCATGGATGAATTGCTGCGCACGGCCAACGAAGGACAAATTCTGCGGCGTGGCATTCGCGCGGTGATTGTTGGGCGTCCGAACGCCGGCAAATCTAGTCTGCTCAACCAATTGCTCGGCCACGACCGCGCCATTGTTTCGCCGATTGCTGGCACAACGCGCGACACGATTGAAGAAACGGCGAACATTCGCGGCCTGCCGGTCGTGTTCATTGACACCGCCGGTTTGCGCGAAGGGCGCGATGAAATCGAAGTGGAAGGCATTCGCCGCAGCCGCGAATCGCTGGCGAAAGCGGAATTTATTTTGCACGTTCTCGACGCGAGCGAACCATTGACGCGCGAAGATGAAAATTATTTCGCCGAGTTCGCCGGTAAAAAAAGAATTCTCATCCGCAACAAAACTGATTTGCAAATTAAACTCAACTTGTCGCCCCTCACCCCGTCCCTCTCCCCATCCGATGGGGAGAGGGTGTCCGTCAGGACGGGTGAGGGGAATTTCTCTTCACATGCCGCCATTGATATTTGCTGCCTGACTGGAAATGGAATTGAGCAATTGAAAGACGCGATTAAAAATTTGATCTGGTCCGGCGAAATCAAAGCCGAAATGCTGCAGGTCATGATCAATTCGCGGCATCAAGACGCGCTGAACCGCGCGCGCGCGGCGGCGCAACGGACGATGGACGCGCTGCGCGGCGGAGCGACCCTGGAGCTTGTGGCGCTGGATTTGCGGATTGCCGTCAATGCCGTCGGCGAAATCGTCGGCAAAACGGCCACGGAAGATTTGCTCGATTCGATTTTCAGCCAGTTTTGCATCGGGAAATGAATCTTTTTGTTCGCGCAAGCCACGCAACCGGTTAAATTGCTGCGCATGAAACAACGGTTTTTCAGAAACATTTTTCCATTGCCGTTGTTTTAATTTTCAAATCCGCCATGACAAATTCATTTGAAGCCGCGCGCGGCACTTACAAAAAAATCGCGGACAACATCGCCAAAATCATGCGCGGCCAATCCGGCTCGACGCGTTATCTTTTGGCGGCGCTCGCCAGCGGCGGACACGTGTTGCTCGAAGATTTTCCCGGCACGGGCAAAACGACTCTGGCCAAGGCGCTGGCGCGCTCGATTGACGCGCGGTTCAAGCGCATCCAATTCACGCCGGATTTGCTGCCGTCGGACATTCTCGGCGTTTCGATCTTCAACCAGCGCGACCAGCAATTTCATTTTCACGAAGGCCCGGTCTTCACGGATATTTTGCTGGCGGACGAAATCAACCGCGCCTCGCCGCGCACGCAATCGGCGCTGCTCGAAGCGATGGGCGAAAATCAGGTCAGCGTCGAAGGCGAACGCCGCAGCCTCTCGGAAATGTTTTTTGTCATCGCCACGGAAAATCCGGTCGAGTTTCGCGGCACATATCCGCTGCCCGAAGCGCAAATGGACCGGTTCGCGATGCAATTCACCCTCGGTTACGTTGAGGCGGCGGAAGAAGTCGCGATTCTCACCGCGCAGGAACACAATCATCCGCTCGAATTTTTGCAACCGTGTGCGACGCTGGCCGATGTCATCGCGCTCAAAGCCGCCGTGGAAAATATCCGCATCAGCGACGAATTGAAACGTTACGTCGTGGACATCGTTTCCGCCACGCGCACAGCAACGGGCGTTCAACTCGGCGCGAGTCCGCGCGCGTCCATCGCCTTGATGAAAACGGCGCAGTCGCTGGCGTTGTTTGACGGCGTGGATTTTGTCACGCCGGAACAAATCCAGTCGCTGGCCGTGCCGGTCATCGCGCACCGGCTGGTGCTGGAGCCGCAGGCGCGCTTTTCCGGCTTGGACTCGCGAAACGTCGTCGAGGAAATTTTGAAAAAATTGAAAGTGCCGGCGTGAAATTCTTCGTGGCGGCGTCTCGGCAGAGTGCCGGAAATTACGAAAATAAAAATGCGGCTTTCTGCCAAAAGCCGCCACGTAAATCCGACCATGAATTCGATTTTCAAATTGTTTTATCGGGTCTATCGCACGGGAACAGTGTTGTTGCATTGGTCGCGCCGCCGGTTCACGCCCGCAGGACTGTGCGTTGTCGGTGGATTTATCGTCACCAGCTCGGTTGGCGCGGACATTGAAAACACTGTCATTTACCAGACGTTCACGTTGCTGTCGGGACTTTTAATTTTGGCTGCCGCTTTCAGTTGGTTCTTTCGCGGGAAATTTTCCATCACGCGTTCACTGCCGCGTTTCGGCACTGCCGGTCAACCGCTGCGTTATCGCGTCGCTGTAAAAAATCTGACGGCGCGACCACAAAATGGTCTGGCGCTGCTGGAAAATCTTCACGACCCGCGTCCGGCTTTTCAAGAATGGCTGGCGTTTCAAAATGCCGAGGCGCGGCGCACGCCGTCCTTTCGCGTCGGCAAACGCCGGCGAAGCCATCCGTTCCGGCTGGCCACGGTCAAGGACGCCGCCGTTCCGCCACTGCCGCCGCGCGGCGAAGCCGAAGCGCACGTCGAATTGCTGCCGCTGCGCCGCGGCATTTTGCGATTTACCGGCGCGACATTTGCGCGGCCTGATCCGTTTGGATTGTTCCGTTCATTTGTCACGCTAACTGCGATGCAAACGGTTTTGATTTTGCCGAAGCGTTATCCGTTGCCGCCGATCGCCTTGCCGGGCGCGATGAAATATCAGGAAGGCGGCGTGGCGCTGGCGGCGAATATCGGGCGCAGCGAGGAATTTGTTTCGTTGCGCGATTATCGTCGTGGCGATCCGGTGCGGCACATTCATTGGCGAAGCTGGGCGAAAACGGGCAAGCCCATCGTGAAGGAATTTGAAGACGAATTTTTTGTGCGGCACGCGTTGGTGCTCGACACGTTCACGGACGATCCGCGCAGCGAACTTTTGGAGGAAGCGGTGTCCGTCGCCGCGTCGTTCGCCTGCACGGTGCTGACGCAGGAATCGCTGCTGGATTTGCTGTTCGTCGGCGCGCAATCGTATTGTTTCACCGCCGGACGCGGCCTCGGCCAGGCGGATCGAATGCTGGAAATTCTCGCGTCCGTCCGCCCGTGCGGCGACAAATCATTTCAAACGCTCGAAAATCTGGTGCTTAAACACGTTGCGGTCGTGAGCGGTTGCGTTTGCATATTCATGGACTGGGACGAAGCGCGGCAAAATTTTGTAAAAAAACTGCGCGCGCTCGACGTGCCGGTGCTGGTGTTGGTCGTGACGGAATTTGGAGAAAAAATTCCTGATGCCGGCCCGATGCGCGATGAACCGGAAAATTTCAAGGTTTTGGAAATGGGACGTATTGAGGAGCAACTGGCGAGATGGAAATAAAAAAACTTTTATGAAAACGCCGCCATTTTTGCTTGGCGCGACGCTGCTGTTTTGGGGCTGGCAATCGGATTTGCTGGTCGCCGGAGCCATCATGGCAGTCATTCTCGAAAGCGCGCGTTTCGTGAGCGTGCGCTGGGATTTTTCGGAAACGGAAATCCGCCGCATCTGGAATTTTTGCACGTTGTTGTCGTTCACGATGGCGGTTTACGCCTTCACCAGCAGCGAAGAAGGCGGAAATTTCATGGGATTGTTTCAAGGCGCGGCGGCGTTTCACAATGCCACGGTCACTACGGTGCGGACGGCGACGGCATTTCTACGCTGGCTGCCGCTCATTTTTTTTCTGGGGGTCGCGGCGCAGGTTTTCAGTGTGCGCGATACGATGCCGTTGACGGCGGTTTCACTCTGGCTGCGACGCCGAAGGAATCGTGAAATCAAAAGCGGGAAAAAAATCACGCCGGTGCGCGATGTCAACATCACGTATCCGTATTTCATGGTCTGTCTTTTTTCCGCTGGCATCCATGCGAACGAAGGGAGTGAATCTTTTTTTTGGGGACAATGCGTTTTGATCATTTGGGCGCTTGCGCCGTTCCGTTCGCGACGTTTTGGAGCGGGTGCGTGGGCGCTGGCTGTCGCCGTGGCGGTAGGAATTGCATTTTTGAGCCAACGCGGCGTTCGCGAGTTGCAGCGCGCCATCGAAGGTTACAATGCACAGTGGATGGCGCGCTTTTTTCATGGTCCAACGACCGATCCCAAACAGAGCATGACAGCGATGGGTCAAATCGGGCGGCTGAAACTGTCCGGCAAAATTGTCATCCGTCTTTGGACGGAAAATGGCGAATCGCCTCCCACTTATCTGCGTGAAGCAAGTTACCGCGGTTACAACGGCGCGAGGCGAAGCTGGTTTGCCGGCAATCCGCAGCGCGATTTTGAGAGCGTCATAGCCGAAACCAACCAGACAACCTTTGTATTGTTGCCGGGGAAAACGAATAACGCTTCAGCCAAAATTGCCTGCTACCTCATCGGACGTTCGAGCGAATCAGGAAATCCATCTGGCCTGCTCCCGCTTCCGACGGGCAGCGGACGGCTGGAAAATTTGAATGCCTATGGTCTTCAGAAAAATCCTGAAGGCGCAGTGCTTGCGGAAGGGCCGGGACTGGTGATTTTTGACGCGCTTTATGGGCCGGGCGCGACGATTGATTCGCCTCCGGAAAATAATTTTTCGACAACCAATTTTGATTTTTCCGTCCCGACAAATGAAATTCCCGCGCTCGACCGTGTGATCTCTGAAAATCAACTCTTGGGTCGCAACGAACAACAGACACTTCAAAATGTTTATGGATTTTTTCAGGGTAAATTCACTTACAGCCTGTGGCAGGGACGGGATAAATTGTCGCGCTCGAATGAAACCGCGTTGACGCGTTTTTTGTTATTCAGCCGCAGCGGCCATTGCGAATACTTTGCCACGGCCACCGTTTTGCTTTTGCGCGAATTAAAAATTCCGGCGCGTTATGCCGTCGGTTATGCCGTTCACGAAAAATCCGGCAAAGGGTATGTTGCGCGCCAGCGCGACGCGCATTCGTGGTGCCTCGTGTGGAATGAAAAAACTAAAATCTGGGAAGATTTCGACACAACGCCCGGCTCATGGATCGAAATGGAAGGCAAACGCGCGTCGCTGTGGGAACGCTTTTCGGATTTTTTGTCGTGGATTGGATTTGAAATTTCAAAGCTCAAAATCCTTTGGGGGCAGGGCAAACTGCGCGAATACATTTTTTGGTCGCTGATTCCGATTCTCATCTTTTTACTGTATCAAATCATTTTTGGACAGGGCCGGAAACGGCGTCAGATGAGGCAAAATAAAAATGCGGAAGTATTTTTCTGGCCGGGGCTGGATTCGGAATTTTATGAATTGGAAAAGAAATTGGCCAAACATATTCCGCGCCAGCCGGGCGAGCCGCTTTCCAACTGGATCGAACGCGCGCTGACGCACACGGCATTGACCGATTTGCGCACGCCGCTGAATGAATTATTGCGGCTGCATTACCGCCATCGGTTTGATCCGGCGGGTTTGGACGCGCAGGAACGCAAACACTTGACGAGTGAAGTTAGAAATTGTCTCGCCAAGGTTTCCCGACTGTCAAAGTTATAGGCAATTTGCAAGAGCCGATGCAAATTGCATCCATTTTCATTAGGAAATCCGCTCGTAATTTATAAAATTTCTTTGGCACATATTTTGCACCATTCAAATCATGCTGGCTTGGACTGTGATATTTCTGGTTATCGCGCTCATCGCGGGCATTTTGGGTTTTACGGGCATTGCCGGCACGGCGGTGAGCATTGCGAAAGTTTTGTTTATCATTTTTCTGGTCTTGTTTCTCATTTCATTGATAGGCGGAATGATGAGCACGCGATGATTCGGAAAATTTTTATGTCAGGGCGATTCAATAAATTGCGCCGGCGTCTGCCACGCCGGATAACGGCAGGGATTGCGGCATTTCTGCTCGCGGCAATTTGCGATCAATCGTTGCGCGGTCAGACGGAGACAAACGCGACCAATTCCGCCCCGTCTGGAATCGCCAAAACATGGCAAAGCGCCAGGGAGGGAAGTTCGAACGCATGGGAAAAGACAAAAGAAACCAGCGCACAAGTCTGGGAGAAAACGAAGGAAGGCACTTCAAACACCTGGTCCACCGTCAAAGAAGGCACGACGCAGGCGTGGTCCACTGCCAAAGAAAAATTTCAATCCACTTCCGCAAAGACAAATTACGTTTACACCGAAAAGGATAAATTTGTCGCCAAAGCCAAAATCGAACTGGACGACCTCAACCGCAAGGTAAAGCTGTTGTCCGATAAAACTGCGGGCGCCACCGGTTCCGCCAAGGCCGAGGCGCAGCAAAAACTGGATGCGATAAAAAGCCAGCGGGGCGATCTGGAGAAAAAATATGACGGCGCAAAAAATGCGGCCGCAGCGGATTGGGACAAAGCGCAGGCCGAATTTCAAAAGGGTTACGACGACACGAAAAATTCCATGAAGGCGATGTGGGACTGGTTGAAATCGAAAACAAGCTGATGATTTGAAAGATGTCCGTGTTGTTGTTCCTCCGACGCGGTGGCAGGAGCGGGCGTGAACTGGATAAAACCAGCGCGCCCGCTCAACCGTTTTCAGTTTCTGAAATGTTCCGAACCTGACACGAGACCTTCCGAAGTTCAATCGTGAACCTCGGAGAATCAACGCTGACTGTTTGGATGTCATCGTTGAGGCTCGGAACCTCAACGTTGAAGCAAAAACAATCAACCGTGACACTCCGGCCTTCAACGATGAACCTCAAAGAATCTCCGTTGATTCTAAAAGAGTCACCGTTGAACCTCAAAGAATCAACTGAAACACTCGCAACATTAACATTTACAGTCACTTGCGATATTTATGGAGCTTTTGACCAGCCCAAATAAAAAACCCTCTCCGCCATAGGGCAGGAGAGGGGTGCGCGGGGGCAATGCGGGTCACTTCGGGGCGGAAGCAGGAGCAGCTTTGGCGGCGCTGGTCTTCTGAAAACGTTCGCCCAACTGGTCGGCCACCGGCTTGAGGCCGGGCGTGGTTTTGACGGCGGCTTTGATGGCCGCGACATCGGCAGCCGGGACCTGGGCGGATATGTTTTGGTAGGGCATAGTTTTTTACGTTTTGTTGGTTGTTTGTTTTTTAAGAGGGAATACCCCCCTTAATAGCACTACGGAGCAAAACGCAAAATCTTTCAAAAAAATGAAAAAAGTTTCTGCGAGCGAAATAATCTTTGTCAATTTTCGGTGGAAGGCGTAAAAACCAACCGTCGGTCAAAACTATGTAACCTTAAACAAAAACTAATTTGCGTAGCTCGGCTACGGTCTAGTTGCAAAACCGCGAATTCAGCCTCCAAGACCATGTCAAGCACGCGCCATCGGGCGCGGCTTGGCGTTACGGGGTGCGTTAAGTTCGCGCCTTTCCGTTTCTAAAGTTTCGCGAGAAAGGGAAAATGAAAAAAATAAAACTGGTCGGCTTGTTTGTTCTGCTTGTCTCAAGTGTGTCTTCCTTCGCCATTGAAGGGCTTCAAGTTTCAGCTCCATCCACCAATGCGGTTTTATCTTGGCCGAGCGATCCAAGCGAAACTTACATTGTCCAGTATCGCAATACGTTGAACGCAACGGATTCATGGACGACACTCACCGATTATTTTCCCGCCTCAAGCACGAACATCACTTTCTTTATTGATTCTAATCCCCTGCAATACGGTTCAGGCGGCGGAACAAACGGAGGAGGAGGGGGAGGTTCGATTCCGGGTTTCACGAATGGCGCTTCCGGCGGTAGCATCGGAACGCCGGGAACAGGATTTTACAGGGTCGTGCGCGATGGCGCACATTTGTTCGGGATTACTAATGGCACAATTCTTTCAGGAATCGTAAAAATTCCGGTGGAGTTGGCTAATGGCGGTGGAACCGTTTCCACGATGAGTTTGACCGAAGATGATTCTCCAGTCGGCAATTCGATTCAGACCACTCCACTTAATTCTCCGCTCGCATTGATTGTGGACACGACGCAAATGAGCAATGGTGTTCATCAGGTTTCAGCGAGTGCGCGATGGGACGACACGAATGGCGGACTTTGGGAAGCGGATTCTCCGCCGCTTACAGTGACCGTGTCCAATGAAATCTCCTTTGAGAACTGGATGCCGTCATTTGGCGAAACTGGCAATACTTTTCTTTTCAGAGCCACGTCAGTCCACACAAACACCGACTGGGTTGTTTATGTCTATGATTACACCAATGCTTACCTTGGTTATTTTTACGGTCACACAGACGACGGCGACATTTCATTTTACTGTGATTACAGCGGAACGTTCCTGACAAACAATCCGAAATTCTCATTTGAAATCGCGACGGAATATGTTGACCCGCCCACACCGCCGCTTTTCAAGATTACAGACCCATGGTCAGGTCCGGGTGCGTGGGTCGCCGTTGAGCAACACGCATGGGATAGTGCCAATGATTCAGGCCTGTTGTATGCTGAATTAAGCGGATTCATCGGTGGAGCAAAACAAGTTAATTGGCAGGTAAATCCGCCTGCCTCTGAAGACGAAAATGGGAATTGGCATGCGTATGGACTGACTTTTGGATCTGACAATCCGCAAGGCAACACAGATTGGCTGGCATTTCGGAACGCGCTTTACGATTCACATTCCCGCAATCTGGTTTATTTCGGGCATGGCGGGCCGAATGGCATTGGCTACGACTCGTCCAGCACCAATCGTTTCATTACTTCCACTGAAATTGCGAGCAGACTGCACACGATTCCTGCGGGTCAAACCAACCGGCACGCTTTCCGGTTTGTTTTTCTTGATGGCTGCTCAACTGCGAAAGGAAATTTGCCGGAAGCCTTTGGAATTCTTCATCGGCATGTAACCAATCTGGATGACTATACTTATGCTTCTCTACGTCCTTCTGCTTTTGTTGGTTGGACTTCAACTAAATGGATCAGCGTTTTGAATGGCGGATATATCAATTATGACCATGTGAACTTCATCTCCCACATTCAAACTCAAATGCTGTTGGGTTGGGGATTACAAGAATCCATAGATTATGCAGCCAGCGCGCCGGATGTTTCGTGGTCGTTTTTATGGTTGGGGCAAATGAGAGTTTATGGCTATTATGATTTGCATTTCGGACAGTATAATAATTGATTTTTGAGCTTATGAAGCCGTTCAATTCAAAATTCTCTCGCCGGGCGATTTGGCGTTTTAGCCTCGTGGCGCTTTTTATCAGCACATTGCTGATTTTTGCTGTTCCTTGGCAACGCCTGAAAGTTCCGGCATTGATTTTATGTCTGAATCACGGCACTGGCTATACGCGAGGCTTGGCGGCGATGCACTTGGGAAGGATTGATGACGGCGACCCTAAAGTGCTTGTTACCGCCTTGCTGCCTCATCTGAAAGACAAAAACCTGTATGTCCGTGAGATGACAGCCATTTCTTTGGGACACATCCACCAATACCCAGAGCAGGTCGTGCCTCCTTTGTTGGCCTGCATTGATGCGGAAACCAATCCCGCCTCTCTGGTTCCAAATTATGCGCTTGGTGCCATTGGACAGTTTAGAACCAACGCCAGACCGTGGTCGCCAATTCTGGTGGGGATGATTGAATCCAACCGTTTCCACTATTGGCTTAATCCTTTGGGAGCGCTGAAAAGCATTGATCCTGAAACGGCAAAACCATTGATTGAAAAGCGAGATGCCGATTACAGCAATGGGGTGAAACAAGCACAAGCCCACTTTGACGAGGTTGCCCGCAGACGCGCATTATTCCTGCGCACCAATGTTCCACCGACAAATTCAGCGGCTGCGACCAATGCAACGCACTCATAAAACCTATGCTGCAACTTATCCATATCACGGCAGCCTATTCCAATGCCGTGCTCGTTGCTGTTCTTTCTCATGTTTCTGATTGCGCCAAGCAACTGGACTTGCCGATTCCGCAGCCTGTAACCTTCAACCATGTCGCTCGTTTCAATGTTGCTCCCATTCAAGGTGAAGTGGGAGGCGGTCTCTGGTTGACGAATAATTATTGGTTCGGTTTTGAAAATGGTTACGTTGGCGGCTTTCGTTCGCCGGACGATTGGTTCACGATGGCCGACGAGTATTGGGATCATTTGGAGCGTTATGTTGGCAAAGACAACATGACCACCAACGATGCCATTCAGTTGGCACGTGATTCCTTCCGCAAACTTGGCTACAAGCCGGAAGATTTTCATGTGGATGGCCCGCCTACAGCATTTCAAGGGTCGCACGACAACAAACAGTTGGGCCACATTCCCTATTGCAAAGTCGAATGGAATAGTCCAGAGGCAACCAGTCAGGAAGAATTTAATCGGAGCTATAAAATACGATTCGACATAGATATGCAGCGCAAGCAGGTGGTAGGAATGGTCCTTGTCCAGCAAAAGATTTTTCCGACCCAGCCCTAAAATTGATGTCGTGCCGGAACTTGAATCGGATTACAAAAAACGCATTCAGAGCCACACAAATGTTCCCGTTCTTCACTTAAATACTGGCAAACCACCGGACATATTGCGAAAAATGGAATGATGGCCTTGCCTCAATTTGGTGGACTGCTTGCCTTAAAAAATCTCCGCGAGCGTGGTGTCGAGGGATTCAATCCGCACGGGCTTGGTCAGATGCGCGATAAAGCCGGCTGACTTGCTTTTCGCAACGTCCTGTTCCGTGCCATAGCCGGTCAGCGCGATGCCTTTGAAATTTTGCCGCGCGCCGAGTTCGCGCATCAAATCCGCGCCGTTGCCGTCGGGCAGGCCGATGTCGGAAATCAGCAGGTCGAAATTTAGCGTTTGAGCCAGCGCGCGTGCTTCGCCAATGGACGCCGCAGTCACAACCTTGTGGCGACGGCGCAAAAGCAATTGCGTGAGGCTCGTGCGCGTCGGCTCATGGTCTTCCACGAGCAAAATGCAGAGCGGTTGAACTTTCGCGGATGTCTGCGATGGCGAATTTTTTTCTGGAACATGGGCGTTCATTTTTTCCGCGACGCTTATCAACGGCAACGCGACTGTAAAAGTGGAGCCTTTGCCGGGGCCGGCGCTTTCGGCGTGGATTCTCCCGAAATGCGCGACGACGATTGACTGGCTGATGGCCAGGCCCAGACCCAAACCGCCAAATTGATGCGACATGGCCTGCTCACCCTGGCAAAACACGTCGAACACAGTGCCTGTTTCAGCCGGCGTCATGCCGATCCCCGAATCTGAAATGGCAATGACCAGTTCGTTTTTGTCCGTGCGCGTGTCCACGAGAATTGTCCCGTGATGCGGCGTGAACTTCACGGCATTTTTCAAAACGTTCCAAAAAACCTGCTGCAAACGGACTGCGTCGCCGCGAACAGTGCAATTCGGAGCGCTCAAATGCAGCGACAACCGAATTTTCTTTTGTGCGACGTCATTTTGAATTTTATCAATGGCGGCGCGCAACGTGGCGTGAACGTCCACGACGTCCATTTCCATGGCGAATTTGCCGCAGGTGATGCGGCTGATGTCGAGCAGGTCGTCAATGAGCCGCGCCTCAAGCTCGACATTTTTTTGGATGGTGTCGAAATCCGTCCGCACGCGCGGCGACAATTCAAAATTTCTCGCGGCGTCGCTGGCGAGCAGCAGCACCGGGTTGAGCGGCGTCCGCAATTCATGCGAGAGCGCGGCCAGGAAATTATCTTTGGAGTGGTTGGCTTGCTGCGCTTCGTCGCGGGCGCGTTTCAATTCGTCCTCGGCGCGTTTGCGCTCGATGGCAAACGCGATCTGGCTTGCAATCGTTTGCGCCGGGCGAATTTCCTCGAGCGTGAACGAATGCGGCGCGTTGAAATAAATCATGAACTTGCCGAGCAGCCGCTTTTCGTAAGTGACGGGAATGAACGCCAGCGCATGAATGCCTTCGTCCGTGATGATGTCGCGCAAATGCGCATCCAATTTCATCGCGGCGACGTCGTTGATGAAAACCGGTTGCGGTGAAGGCTCGTCTTTTTCCCAGGGCGAATGGCCTTCGACGGCGCGGCAGTAATTTTTTGAAAGCCCGCGCCAGGCCTTGAAGCGCATCACGCCGTCCGCATCATATAAAAGAATCGCGGCGCGGTCGGTGTTCTGGCAGCGGAGAATCGTGTCGAGCGCAGCTTCATAAACTTCCGGCAACGCCTGCGCGCGGTTCACGGTGGCGACCAATTCATAAAGCGCCAGTTGCTGTCCTTCGTGCCGTTTGCGTTCCGTGATGTCGCGAAGAATTTTTGAAACGCCGATGATTTTGCCATCGGCATCCTCAATGGGCGACGCTGTCAAAGAAACTTCGACGCACGTGCCGTCCTTGCGCCGCCGGACGGTTTCGTATTGCCCCACGCGTTCGCCGCGCCGGACGCAATCAATGATCATCGGCTCGTCGTTGTGGCGTTCCGATGGAACTAAAATGGTTATCGGTTCGCCCAGCACTTCGCTTTCCGTGTAACCAAAAAGCCGCTCGGCGCTTTTATTCCACGCGGCAATGGTGCCGTCCACTTCCGTGCCGAGAATCGCGTCGCCCGATGATTCCACGATGGCCGCCAGCCGCCGCGACGCTTCTTCCGACCGCTTGCGCTCGGTGATGTCCGTGGAAATTCCGGCGATGCCATAAATTTTTCCATTTGCGTCCCGCAACGGAAATTTGATGGAAATGTAAATGTGCATGCCGTCGGGATGCGGCACAATTTCTTCAATTTCCACCGGCTCGCCCGCAGTGATCACCCGTAAATCATTTTCACGGATTTTGCGCGCGATGGCGGGCGGAAAAAAGTCGAAGTCTGTCTTGCCGATGATCTGCCTTTTGGAGCAGCCGAATAATTTTTCATGCTGCGAATTGATCAAAATATATCTGCCATCGAGGTCTTTGAGGTAAATGACGGCGGTGGAATTATCAATGATGGCTTCAAAGCGGCCTTCGCTTTCACGCAACGCTTCTTCGGACAGCTTGCGTTGCGTGATGTCGGCGGCCGTGCCGATGTGGCCCGAAAATTTCCCATCCTCGTCTTTCAGGGGAACAGCTTTGCCTTGAACCCAGACAACGGCCCCGTCGGGACGGACAAATCGAAATTCAGCGCTGGAAGAAGTGCCGTCGCGCACGGCATTTGTCCAGCCGGTTGCGATCCGCTCGCGGTCATCGGGATGAACGGCATTCAACCAGCCGTTGCCATAGGCCGTTTCCGCCGAAAAACCCGTCATCGCGCACCAGCCTTCGTTCACAAAAATGTTGCCGCCATTTTTATCGCACAAAAAAATCCCGACCGGCGCGTGATTGGCCATCGTGCGGAATTTTTCCTCGCTGATGCGCAACGCGCCTTCGGCCTGGCAGCGCGCCGTGATGTCTATCAACGCGCACTGGAATTTTTGCGAATGATTTTTATCCGTGGATGGAATCGTGAGCAGTTCGACGAAGATGGGCTGGGTGGAATCTTTGCGCTCCAGTTCCAATTGAACGCTGTCACGCCGCGCGTGCTTCCGCGCGCGCGCAAGATATTTCAAAAGCTTTTTACGATCGTGCGACGTGATAAAAACCATCAGCGGATGACCGAGCAACTGCCGCCGCGCGAAACCCAAAAGATGTGCGCCGGTCAAATTGATTTCTTCAATCAGCCCGGAACGGCTCAACGTGATGTAGCCGACGGGCGCGGCGTCATAAAGTTCCGAATACCGGGCGTGTGAAACTTCCAGCGCCGCTTGCGTTTCAATCAATGCATCATGGCGCGTCTGCAAATCATACCGCATAATTTGAGCGGGTTTGCCAATGCTTTTCGAGGAACGAACTTTTGAAACATGGTGGGGCGAGGCCTCTCGCCCCACCGTCGTAACGGCTTTCTTCAATCGAGCCTTGGAATTTTTGATGCGCATTACTGGTTTGATTTTTCGGAGACATCTTCAATCGCCAGCAAAATCATTTGGTTCTCCAGGCCGTCAAAAACCAGCCGCCGCGCGTTAAGCAGTAATTTCTTTTTGCCGATGTCCGGGAAATAATGTTCGACTTCAAAGTCGTTGAAACTGTTATTGCGCTGTAAAATTTCTTCGAGCAGCGTCCGCAATCTGGGAATGTCAAAATGCCTGTCGCCCAATTCGTAAATGCGCCGGTCAATTGTCTTCTGTGCGCCGACCTGGAATGTGCGATAAAAAGCCGGGTTGGCGGACTTCACGATCAATTCGTTGTCCAGCACCAGCATCGGCTCGCGCACGGTGTGGACGATGGCTTCGGCAAAATTCCGCGCCAGCTCGATTTTTTCCATGCCCGCCTTGAGTAGATCAATGTCCACCAGTGCGATGACCGCGCCATCAATTTTATGGTCCGTCGTCCGGTAAGCGCGGATGCGCGCCGACCACCAGTGGCCTTGCCGGTCCTGCAATTCCAAATCTTTCGGCACGAGTGTTTCCAAAACTTCGAGCACTTGCTTTTCAAAATCCGGAATGTCCAGCGGCGCGCTGATGTCCGTGATGGGACGCCCGACGTCGCCGGGAATCAGCTTGAATAATTTTTCCGCGGCGGACGTGAAGCGGCGGATGCGCAAATCCGGGCCGAGAATAATCACCGGAATGCTCACGCTCGCCAGCAGGTTGTGCAAATCATTGTTGACCTGCTCCAATTCCGTGTTGCGGCTTTCCAATTCGTCATTGAGCGTCGTCAATTCCTCGTTCGTGCTCTGCAATTCCTCCTTCGCGGTTTCCAATTCCTCGTTCGTGGATTGCAATTCCTCATTGCTCGACATGATTTCCTCGTTGGCCGCGCGCAATTCTTCATTCGTCGCTTCCTGTTCGCCGATGATGTCCTGCAACGACTCGCGCATCGCCGCCAATTCGCGCCGCAAGCGAACCACTTGCGCGCCTTCGGCAGTTGGAGACAATTTCCCGCGCGATTTCTTTTCAATTTTTTCGTCCGCGATGGAAATATTTTTTCGCTCGAACAGGACGAGATAAAATTTTTCCTGCGACGGCGGCGCGGTGAACGGAACGACTTCGATGCTGCATTCGAATGAATGGCCGTTTTGACGGACGCGAATGTGTTCCTGCCGCACGCTCGCATTTTGTTTGATGGCTTTCGTGATGATTGAGCGCAAATCGAGAACCAAATCTTCGCGCGCCATTTTTAACAGGTCCAGATTCGCATTGCCGTGCGGATGTTCCAGAAATGCGCTCGTGCGCCCGCGAAATTGCAGGACTTCCATGTGCCGGTTGATGACGACGCCGGCGGGACTGAACGTCGTGAGCACGATGCGATCGGCCTGTTTCTGCACATTGGGAATTTCCGGAGCAATTGGCGCGACCGGCGTGGCGTGCTCGCCGTCCGTGGAAATGGTCGCAGGCATCCGATGCCCGAAACTGACCGCCGGGTGTGTTCGCATTTCTTTCTTGGAATAAATTTTTGCCTTCTTGTCCATGAGCGAAAACAGATCGGAAAATGCGCCGATGCTTTCCGACGCGCCGAGCATCAGCAAACCGTCCGGGCGCAGCGCGTAATGAAATATGGGGAACACTTTTCGTTGCAGCGACTGGCCGAGATAAATCAGCACATTGCGGCAACTGACCAAATCCAGATTTGAAAACGGCGGATCCACCGTGAGATTTTGCCGCGCGAAAATGCACATCGCGCGAACCGTTTTGTTGACACGATAGCCGCCGTCCGCGCGGACAAAAAAACGGTGCAGCCGCTCCGCCGAAACTTCGTCCTTGATGCTTTCGGGATAAAATCCGGCGCGCGCTTTTTCGAGCGCAACGTCGTTGATGTCCGTCCCGAAAATCTGCACCGGACAATGAACATTTTTTTCCGCCATCAATTCCATCAGCAAAATTGCCAGCGAATACACTTCCTCGCCAGACGAGCAGCCCGCGATCCAAATGCGAATCACGTCGTCGGCAGATTTTCCGCGCAGCAATCGCGGCAGTATTTTTTTTCTCAACGATTGAAACACCGGCGCGTCGCGAAAAAATCCTGTGACATGGATGAGAATGTCGTTGAACAACTGTTTGGCTTCGCCCGCGTGCGTGCGCAGAAAATCGCTGTATTCTCTCAGCGATTCCAACTTGTGCAGGACCATCCGGCGATGAATCCGCCGTCGCAATGTCGGATGTTTGTAAAATGTGAAGTCCACCGCCGTCCGCTGGCGCAACACGGTGAGGATGTTTTCAAACGCTTTTGCTTCGCCCGGCGGCGGCGTTTCAGATTCGGATTCAGGCGGCAGACCTTCGCCCAAACGTTCGGCGACATGTTCCAATTCGCGCGCGATTTTCTGCGGCGGCAAAATAAAATCAACGCAGCCCGCCGCGACCGCGTTCGCCGGCATCGTCGGAAATTTGGCCGATTGCGCGTTCTGCGCAAAAGTAATTCCGCCCGCCGCTTTCACCGCGAGCGCACCTTTTGTGCCGTCCGAGCCGTTGCCGGACAAAATGATGGCCGCGATGTTATCGCCGTTGTGCCCGGCCAGCGAATAAAGAAAATGATCAATCGGAAAATGTTCCGCCTCACCGCCGCCATCGCGTGGGAACAGCTTGAACCGGCGATTGGAAATTTCGATGACCTTGTCCGGTGGAATGACATAAACCTGGTTCGGTTCGAGCCGCGTGTTATTTTTCGCTTCCGTCACCGGCATTTTTGTTGCGCGCGCGAGCAGCGACGCCAGCGCGCTTTCATGCGCCGGATTCAAATGCTGCACGAGCACGAACGCCATGCCCGTGTCTGCCGGGAGATTTTCAAAAAGTTGGGTCGCCGCCTCCAGTCCGCCCGCCGACGCGCCGATGCCGACGATGGGAAATGTTTCGAGCGAAACAAGATCGCGGTCAGTGGGGCTGCCGATTTTCTTTCGGACAAGCTGATGGACGGCTTCGGTCTTCCTGTGAACGTGGTCGGCGGCGCGATGCACTTCGTCTGCCTTTCGCTCCATCTGCTCAATGGATTTGTCCAGATTCTCCGCTTTTCGGAGGACTTCTTTCGCGCGCGAAAAAGTTGTCTTACGTTGGCGTTTGATTTTTTTCGCCATATCAATTTACGTTTTTGACTTCGGCAATGTGAAATAAAAACAAGGGCCGCCCGCAGCCTCGTATCCGCAGCGGCCACCCTGCAATTCTACCAACCGTCGCGTCATTGACAAGCCGAGTCCGTGCGCGCTGCCGGGCTGATGCAATTGGTTGAACGGCTGGAACAATTTTGCGCGCCGCCGTGCCGGCACGCCCAAACCGTCGTCGCGGACAAAAAATTTCCGGTCGCCGTTTTCCTGCCGCCAGCCGAGTTCTATTTTCTGTCCGCCATGCCGGAGCGCGTTCGACAAAAAACTCCACCAGATGAATTCCAGCCAGTCCGTGACGCCGCTCACTTCCGGCCAGGATTCTGAAATCTCCACCGTCGCCCCGCGTTTCAGGATTTGCCGTTCCAGCCGTTGCCACGCGTGATGAACCGCATCGCTCATTTTGACTTTCTCCGGCGGCGCCGGATTTGCCGAAGCTTTTGCCAAAAGACTGGTGGATTTGATGAGCCGCATCATTTCGTCCACGGAATTTACCAGCGGATCGAGCGGCGCGCTTGAAATTTCATTTTCCGTAAAAATTTCCTTCAACATTTCTGCGTTGTTCAAAATGCCGCCCAGCGGCGTGCGCAAGTCATGGGTGATGCGGCTGCTGATGGTCAGCAAATCGCCGCGCAGCCGCGCGTTTTCCTTCATCAATTCGTCAATTGATTTTTCGTTCATATTATTTCAGCCACGGATTGAACACTGATCAAACACGGATAAAAACAGCCGCAGATTTCACAGATGGGACAGATTAAAATTTGCTTAAATCGAATCCGCAAAAAAAATCCGTGTTTCATCTGTGTTCAATCCGTGGCTGAAAACCTTTCAATTATTCCAAACCGATCCGTTTTCGTTTCCGGTATAATGTTGCTTGGTCAATTCCCAGAATATGCGCCGCTTCGGTCAAACTCGGCGTTCGTTCCAAAATTTTTCGCAGATGCGCTTCCTCGAGTTTTTCCAGCGACACGCGCGAGCCGACTTGCGGAATGTTTCCGTCATGCGCAGTCCCGCTGCCATTGCTTTGCGCGCGCAATTCCGCCGGAAAATCTTCCGGCGAAAGCTTGTCGCCCTTGGCCATGATGACGGCGCGTTCGATGGCGTTGCGCAGTTCCCGCAAATTTCCGGGCCAGGAATAAGCGCGCAAATACGCCGCCGCTTCATCCGAAAGCGCGCTGATTTGCCGGGCGCATTGGCCCGCAAAAAACTTCGTGTAATGCTCCGCGAACCGGATCAAATCCGCGTCGCGCTGGCGCAACGGCGGCATTTCAACGGCAATGACGTTCAGGCGAAAATACAGATCTTCGCGGAACAAACCGTCGGCCACGCGTTTTTTCAAATCGCGATTGGTCGCGGCGATGACGCGGACGTTCGCCGTGCGCACGATATTTTCGCCGAGCCGCTCGTATTCGCGCTCTTGCAGCAAACGCAAAAGCTTCGGCTGGATTTCCAGCGGCAGGTCGCCGATTTCGTCAAGGAAAAGCGTCCCGCCCTCGGCCGCGCGGACTTTTCCCCAATGATCTTTGATCGCGCCGGTGAACGAGCCTTTGACGTGGCCGAACAATTCACTTTCCAAAAGTTCCTTCGACAAACTCGGGCAGCTCACGGTGACAAACGGTTTTTCGGCAAGATGACTTTTTTCGTGGACGGCGCGCGCGGCGACGCTTTTGCCCGTCCCGCTTTCGCCGAAAATTAGAATGAATGCAGGCGTTTTGGCCGCGCGCATCAGCACTTCCATCACGTCGCGGATGACCGGCGTGGTGAAATCGAAGAGCGGCTCGATATTTTGCGCGCGCGTTTCGGTGACGATCTGTTCGAGCCGCTCGATCTGCTGGCTCATTTGCTTGAGCCGCTGCAATCGCGCCAGCACCGTCATGAATTGCTCGCGCTGAAACGGCTTCTCCAGAAAATCCACCGCGCCGCGCCGCATGGCTTCAACGGCAGTTTGAATGTTGCCTTGCGCTGTGAACATGACGACAGGAATTTGCGGATGCCTTTTCGGAATTTCGGCCAGCACGTCGAGGCCATTTTCATTTCCAAGATTCAAATCCAGCAGCACGGCGTCCCATTTATCTTCCTTCAACCATTGCAAACCGAGTCCGCCGCTCTCGACGCCTTCGGCATAGTGGCCGGCGTCTTCAATCAGAAAACATGTCGCGTCGCGAAATGTTTTGTCGTCATCAATTACTAAAAAATCCATAAACAAATTACGGTTGCGGTCGCGGCAAGGTGATGGTGAACGCCGCGCCTTTTCCGTCCGTGCTTTCCAGTTCGAGTTCGCCTTTCATCGCGCGAACCAATTTGCACACGATGCTCAAGCCCAGTCCGGTCGAAGGCTCGCCGCCGGTCGGCCGCGCGGAAAGCCGCGTGTAGCGATGAAACATCCGCGCTTTGTCCTCCTCGGTGAAACCGGGGCCTTCGTCGCGGACGACACATTCGACGTGCGCGAGATTTGGCTTGAGCGAAACAAAAATTTTTCTGCCGCCCGGCGAAAATTTAATCGCGTTGGAAATCAGATTGTCCAAAACCTGTTCCAGCGCGGACGCATCGGCGAGCACCATCGAATCTTCGGCGGAAAATTCCGTTTTGACCTCCAGATTTTTATTTTTCGCGGCGACCAAATGCTGCTGGATGACGTTGTTCGCGACGTTTGCGAAATTGGCCGGCGCGAGTTTTGGGACAAATCCGTAATCGGCGGCGGCATTGGCGAGAAATTCTTTCACAAACGCGAGCAGTTGTCCGCTCGAACGCAGAATATTTTCGGATAATTTGTTCAGGCGCTCGTCGTTGAATTTTTCGATCTGCCGCTGCATCAATTCTGCGCTCATTTTCATGCCGCCGACGTGATTTTTCAAATCGTGCGCAAGGATGCCGAGCAATTCGTCTTTGTCCTCGGCAAGTTGTTTGAGCTGGTCACGCGCATTTTTCAGCGCGAGTTGCGTGCGCACGCGCGAAATGAGTTCGGCGTGATTGAAGGGCTTGGTGATATAATCCACGCCGCCGGCTTCGAGCGCGCGAACGATCAAATCTTTGTCATCCGCGGCGGAAAGGAAAACGACGGGAATGTCGCGCCATTCGCGGTTCTGTTTCAACTTCCAGCAAACTTCACAGCCGTCCATGTCCGGCATCAGCAAATCGAGCAAAATCAAATCCGGTTTGCGCAACGCCAGACGCTTGAGCGCCGTTGCGCCGTCGGAAGCGGGAATGATTTCATGGTCGAGATTTCCGAGAATCGAGCCGACGATTTGGATGTTCGTGATTTGGTCGTCCACGACGAGAATCTTTGCCGGCCCAACAGAATCAGATGGCGGATTGGACTTCGCGGCGCCGTTGAGCGTCCGTTCCATTGTTGCAACGCCGTTGGCTTTCATGCGTCCACGCTTTCTTCGAGTTGTTCCACGAGTTCCTCAAATTCGCCGAGATGCTTTTCCAAGTCGGTCACGGAATAATTTTCCGCGTCGTGCAATAATTTTTCCCCGTAACCGGCGAGCGGCGGACATTGCCATTGCTGGCCGAGTGAATGAAGCCGCTGGCCGAACGCGCGGCTTTCCTTGATGGCGACGCTGTCGCGAATTGTGGGCCACGGCTCGACAATCAGTTCGCGCAATTCGGAAATCAATTCGCGCGGAACCGGCGCGGAAGTCCCCGTTTCAGTTTTATGGGCGAAACCATTCAACGGCTTTTTGACGTGGCGCGGCAAAAATTCAGAAAGTTCGTCAAACATTTGTCGGCGCGTGAACGGCTTGAGCACATAACCGCTAAAACGTTCCTTCAAAGTTTTTTCATCAGCGGGCATTGTCGAAGCGGTGACAGCGATGCTCGGAATCATTTCCATTCCCGGTATTTTGCGGATTTCCGCGACGGTCTGGTAGCCGTCCATGCCGGGCATACGGATGTCCATGAGAATGATGTCCGGTTTGATTTCGCGTGCCCTGGAAATGGCTTCTGCTCCGTCAGCGCCAAAAACAAGCTGATGATGCGTGCCCGCAAAAATTCCTGCGATCAATTGGCGGTTCGTTTCGTTGTCGTCCACGATGAGCAGGGTGGACGGCTGCAATTCGTTGAAATCCACTTCGTCGGACGCAGTGGATAATTTTTCCGATTCCGGCAGCCGCGCCGAAATCGGCACATGCGGAAATCGCAGATGAAATGCCGAGCCTTGCCCCATGACACTTGCGACGGTGGCCGTTCCGCCCATCGTTTCGGACAGGCGTTTGACGATGGAAAGTCCGAGGCCGGCCCCTTTTTTTTCTTTGGCGCGATGCGCGCCGGCCTGGACGAATGGTTTGAAAATCGCGTCCAACTTGTCTTGTGGAATGCCGACGCCGGTGTCGAGGACTTCGATGATGAGTGTGACTTTGCTTCCTTCTTCTTTTTCCCAGGCGATACGCACTTCTACGCAGCCTCTGTCAGTAAATTTCAAGGCGTTATCAATGAGATTGACCAAAATCTGGCGCAAACGGATCCGATCAACGAGCAATGCGCGCGGCAGATTTGGGCCGATGTGACATTCGAGCTTGATCCCTTTTTTTGTGGCCGGTTCAGAAAAAAGTGTGCGGATGAAATCGCAAATTTCCCGCGCATCGGTCGGCTCCGGCCGCAATTCCAGCGCGCCGGCGCCAATTTTCGACATGTCGAGAACATCATTGATGAGTTGCATCAGCGAAGCTGCGCTGTTGCGAATGGCTTGAAGATATTGGCCGTGTTTGGAATGCTTCAAATCGCGCTGGAGCAATTCGCTGAAACCGAGAATGGCATTCATCGGCGTGCGGATTTCGTGGCCCATCGTGGCGAGGAACGTGGTTTTTTCCTGGTTGCTGTGTTCGGCGTGGAGCTTGGCGTTCATCAATTCATGCTCGCGCTGCTGATGTCTCGCCGTGAGATGTGAAAGCCACAATGCCATCAATCCGGCCAAAATTCCAAAAAGTCCCGCGACAAGGCTGGTCAAGCTTGCGCGATTAAAACAATTCGTAGTATCGGCGCGGATCGCCATGTGCCGGCCAAAAAGATTTTTGGCCAATTTCTCTTCCTGCGCCTGAATGCTGGCCGTCAGATTTGCGCCGTCGCCCGTGGTGGTGGCGAAGGCGTTCGCATCAAAACTTTTTTTGCGAAGCGAAAGATCGTCGCCGAGTTTGCTGATTTTCGTTTCCGCTTGCGCCTGCAAATCGGTCGCGGCGGCCAGCATATTTGTGTCGTTGCGGACAAGTTCCACGAGATGATCGAATTGGGCTGAAAGATTTGTTTTGGCCTGATTGAAAGGATCGAGAAATTTTTTATCGCCGGTGACGATGTAGCCGCGTTCGGCGGATTCGGCGCCATCCAATGATTTGCCGATTTCGGTGAGCGTGTCGCGCGCAGAAATAATTTCCCGGCCTTTGGCAAGCCGTTCGGAGAGTCGAGTCCACGACATAACGGCCAGCACAACGCTCATAACTGAAAGCGCCAGCCATACAACAACGACCGATTTGTAGAATTGCTTTCCCATTTGGCCCATTATTATTGCCTGTTGCAGATGCAAACGTTGTTTGCGCGGCAACTTTTATCGCACGCCGGCTCGAAATGCCGGCCACAATGAAATTCCGATTCGCGCCGTCTGGATCAATGTCGCGATCCAATTTCTTTTTCCGTTTGCATCATGCGTCTGCGACCAGACCTTCCGCAGCGCGGAAAAAGCGCCGAGAACTTTCATCCCGGACGAAATATAATTGCTCGTCTTTCGCAGCGGAGTGGTCAGCCGCGTAATTTCCTGCTTTAACGCCGCACATTCGTGGTCGAATTCGGTGCGGTTCACCTCGCTCTCCGCCACAAGCGCTTGCCTTCTGGCTTCGAGCGAATTCAGGACAGATTTTTTCCCAGGCATTCTCGATCCTTTCTCAATTGTTCGGTCGTGGACGGGAACGTCTGCCATTCGCGCTGCAGCCGCGCCAACCGGACATAAAACACCACGGCAATGCATAAATAGATTGCCATCAGAATCGAAAGTGCGGCTATGGGGTGGTTGCCCCAAAATGTGATGGCAACCAAAATGGTCAGAACAATTCCCGCCAACAAGGCGCATACCGCCGCTCCCATCGTAAGCCACAAGGAACGCAAAACTCGTTCGCGTTCTTCTTGAATTTCCACCAACGCCAGTGCGAGGCGGTTTTCAAAAATGGCAAGCACCCGTCTGGCAACGCGCTTGGATGCCGCGCTCAAATGCGGACGGCTGTCGGCGGAACTTTCAACTTCCGTGATCATCAGCGGCGCGCCAGTAAAAATCCGATCAACGCGCCGAGGCCAACCGCCGTGCCAATGGCTTGATAGGGATGCTCGCGGATAGCCTCGTCGGCAGCCTCGCAACCGGCCATTGTTTTTTCCGAGACCATGTCCCAGCCCCGTTCGAGTGTCGCCATGATGCGTTTGCGCGCTTCGACGACTTTTTCCTCGGCAACCTGTGCCGTGGCGGCGAGCAAAATCTTGGCGTCCTCCGCCAATTGCGCGATGTCTGTGGTTTCAATTGCAGTGGTTCGTTTCATAGCTTTTAATTTTTTTGATTGTTTCAGTTAGTTGAAATTATCTCCTCATTTTTCTGCCCCCGGAAGAGCGTTATTAGAGCGCATCTCATAAATAGGGCTTGTGATTTTTGCCATTGATGTGTAGGTGGTTATGGATGGAATTGACCAAAGAAC
>Ga0137403_10000131_pt1 | contig 87939 bp, 85 predicted proteins | sample CZOMad2_1_16fung_FD_122057 | JGI IMG/M metagenome (GOLD analysis project Ga0137403, IMG submission 122057) | Vadose zone soil fungal communities from Angelo Coast Range Reserve, California, USA - CZOMad2_1_16fungal (Hybrid Assembly) | ecosystem: Environmental > Terrestrial > Soil > Vadose zone...
CGCAGTGGACGCTGTAGGGCGTCGGCTCCGTGCCTTGGTTAGGTGCGGGATCTGACAGGGGTAGCACCTTAGGAAGCTCGCCAAAATAATTTGGCCAGTTTCCCAACCAACGTGGTAGGCTTGACTCTATGCAGAACCCAGTCACACAAGCCATCGCAGCGAAGTTTGCCATCCTCAGCCCACTCTTGAATGAACGCGCACGCCGCGTCTGGGCTGCGGTGGAAGCCCGCGCCATCGGACGAGGGGGGATCAGCCAGGTTGCCGCGGCGACAAGGCTGTCACGGGCCACCATCCGGGCAGGTGTGCAGGAACTCGCCTACCCGGTCCCTGCCACTGGCCCACAGGTTACCCCGGAGCGGTTACGCCGTCCGGGCGGGGGACGTAAGTCACTGGGTGCGCGTGATCTGCACCTCGTACGTGCCCTGGAAACCTTGGTTGATCCGGTGACCCGTGGCGACCCGATGTCGCTGCTGCGGTGGACATGTAAGAGTGCGGCCAAGTTGGCGGTGGAACTTCAGGCCCAAGGGCACGCGGTGAGTGAGCGGACCGTCAACCGACTGCTCCATGATTTGGGCTACAGCCTCCAATCCAACCGCAAGACGATCGAGGGCCGCGCCCACCCGGATCGGGATGTGCAATTCCAGTACATCAACCGCAGGGCCAAGGCCTTCCAGCGGCAGGGGCAACCTGTGGTGTCGGTTGATACCAAAAAGAAGGAACTGGTGGGCCAGTTCCGCAATGGCGGCCGCGAGTGGCACCCCCAGGGACAGCCCGAGGAGGTGAACGTCCACGACTTCCCCAGTGACGCGTTGGGCAAGGTCATCCCCTACGGTGTCTACGACGAGGCGACTAACACTGGCTGGGTCAGCGTGGGGGTCGATCATGACACGGCCGAGTTTGCCGTGGAGACGGTGCGGCGGTGGTGGCGGTACATGGGCAGCAAAGTCTACCCCCAGGCGAAGCGGTTGCTGATCACGGCCGATGGCGGCGGCTCCAACGGGAGCCGTTGCCGCCTGTGGAAGGTGGAGTTGCAGCGGTTGGCCGATGAGATCGGGCTGCGCATCTCGGTGTGCCACTTTCCGCCGGGGACGAGCAAGTGGAACAAGATCGAGCACCGGATGTTTTGCCACATCACGGAGAACTGGCGTGGGCGGCCGTTGGTGAGCCGTGAGGTCGTGGTGAACCTGATCGGCCACACGACCACGACGACCGGCTTGTCGATCCGATCGGCGTTGGATGAGCGCAGCTACCCAACCGGTCGAGAGGTCACGGATCAGCAGATGGAGAGCCTCGCCATCAAGCGGGACACGTTCCACGGCGAGTGGAATTACACCCTCAAGCCGAGGCCGTAAACGGATAATTTATTTTGGCGAGACTCCTAAGATAAGGGGGCGTCGTACATGGGTCTCTCTGTCGAAAGGGTCTCTCGTGTGCGATACACACCCGGGGGCGGTTGTCGCCGCTCTTCGGCCGTTCCTATCTCTCCTGTGTTGGCTCCTGGACCTCCGGCGCCGGCGGCGCTTGCATGAGCCGTTCGAATTCTTGCAGGGGAATGCGCCATCCCTTCCCTAGCTTCACTCCTCGTACGCGTCCGCTGCGCATATAGGTAGCCATCGTTTGGCGGGTGACGCCCAGGCGCCGCGCGGCCTCGGTTGTGGTGATAAAGTCAGCCATCTCAGTTCACCCCCCCTCTTGGTAGGTTCTCATTTTAATGCGGTATAAACTCTATACGACGACGGTATCCGCTGTTAAGAGAAATATTTCGATATGATACGACCATCACAGACGGCGGGAGCGTTGCAGTGAGAGGTGCCCCAGGCCCGACAATTTCAACGGGGGTGCCTATGTCGGTATGCGGTGCTGTGACGTCGGGCCGCCACGAGGCGACAGGGCAGCCGATGATGCCCGGAAATCACGTCAGGGGGGGCGACCGCCAGCGGAATGCCGGTGGGGGGGATCCTGCCCACATGGCCGTCAGCTGCAGGGTGCCTATTTCCCATCTTGGCATATCTCCATTGGTACATAGCTACCAATCTTCTTCTCGCAGTTGACCCCATAAAATATTAGATTGACAAGCCTTTTCCCCCACTCTATGCTCGCGCCCATTCACTATCTCATTGCCGCCTTCTGTGTTGCTCTTGCTGAGGAGCCCACCATGATGCTCGCGCCATCCCCACCGCCACCACGCCTTCCGAGCTGTCTCTTGGCGTCATCCCGCTTTCTAGTACGGCCCCAACTCCTCACCCGCTGAGCTCCCCTCCCTGTCGGGAGGGACATCTCCCTGATACGTCGTGGTCTCCGTAGGATGACGCACACACAACTCACATCGGCGCGATGGTTGAGGCATCGCGCGAATGGAGGACTCCCCATGCAGAGAGACCGTTGTGATGACCTGAGCATCCATAGGACAGTCGGCCCCGAGGGATGGCGTCTGAGGCGTGCGCCCATGGCCCGAGGGATGATGGGCCTAGCGATGGTGGTCATCCTGACCGCGCTGCTGCCCAGCCCCGCCGCCGGGGTGCAAGGGGACCAACTGGGGCAGTTCTGCTGGACGCTCAATCCGTTTGTCGATACCCTGCTACTGGAAATCACCGAAGGGGCCGACGTCTTTTTTCTCAATGGCCGGTGGCGGGCCACCGTCAGCGCGGGGCAGCAGGCTGCCGGCGGGGCCGGCCCCGCCACCTACCAACTGTTGGGCACTGGGACCGCCTCGACTAGCGTCACGCTGCCGAACAGCTTCGAGGCGGGGTTCCAAGCGGTGAATAACACCACGTCCTTTGGGGGCAATTCCGGCTGCAATTTATCCACCGTGATCGACAACCTTACCTTCAATGGCTCCTGGACGCTCCAGTGCCCCGGGACCACACCGTTCACGAAGCAAGGGACCCTGACCTTCGTATCCCCATGTCCGGGCCAGTTCTAATTCATCGCAAGGCATTCCCACGCCACGCACGAGGGGCACTGATGGTCACGACACGCCCGCATCGACGCCAGGGACACGGGCTCTGGGGAGGAGTCGCCAGTCTGCTGGTCATCCTCCTCCTGGTGCCGGGCGTGCGGCCCTGGGCCGGCGCGGCGCCCCCGGAGGACATCCCGGTCCAGAGGCGCGCGCCGCGCCGGCAGGTGGCGGTCCACCAGGGGCGGCTGTCCGTGGACCTGTGGGAGGCGAGTCTTGGGGAGGTGTTGGCCCAGATTCACCAGCAGGCCGGCATCTCCATTCGCGTGAGCCCGGGCCCTGAGCACACGGTGAGCGTGCAGTTCACGGATGTCGCGCTCGACCAAGGGCTGCGCCGTGTGCTGCAGCTCGCCTCGCGGAGCTATGCGATGCGCTATGCGCCAGGCCCCACAGGCGAGGTCACCCTGCAGGAGGTCCAGGTCTTTGCGGAGGCCCCTGCCAGGGACCAGAGCCCCGCCAGGGCGGCGCATGCGGGGGAGGAGCCCAGGGCAAAGGTCGGCCAGCGCTTCGTCGACACCCTGCTGCAGCGCCAAGCCGCAGCCCCTGCCGTCGCACGCGACGACGAGAGCGACGCGGCGTCCCGCTTCCGAGATGCGTTGGAGCGCAACTCTGCGCCAGCACCAGGGGGGACAGACGCGCCAGAAAACGACGCGGCCCGTCGCTTCCGAGACACCCTGGAAGGCTTCACGGGAGCGACACCGCGCTAAGATCCGGTGTGGCGAGAGGCCGCGCCGTGTGTCTGGCAGCGCGCACGGCGTTCTCGCGAGGGAACCGCCAGGAGGCGGCCAGGTGAGATGTCGTCGAAATCCCAGCCAGGTTGCCGCCCTCATGACCGCTGCCGTCGGACGGCTCCGCTAGACAGGTCTCGTCGCATGCTCCTATCTTCTTGCGAGGCCCCAACGCCTGACCCGCCGTGAACCCCTGTGGGGCGGGACATCCCTCGGCCCGACTCAGCACTCTTATGTATAGCCGCGTTGTCCTGCACGCCACACAGTCGCTCCATCTGCGCAGTGGCTCCCATCCCCTCAGCGAACGGAGGACTCCCGTATGGATCCCATGGACAACTTATGTGCGCGATTATCCGCGTGAGAGCACCAGACTGAGACCCTTACACACCACACCCGCACCGTTGAACAGCGGCCGCGCTGGTGGCGTGGCCTCGCGTGTGGTGTGGGTGTGCTAAGCCTATTGAGCCTAGCACTTCCATCGGGCAAAGCCGCGGATACCGAGCGACGCATATACACCAGCTCATCGACAGCTGTCAGCAGCGGAATCTCCAGAGTTGCGCGCAGCTTCGGGTGATGCATCAGTAGCCTTTCATTCTGCTCTTGACCGAGAGGTAGCTCTTAAGTGCCTCTCGGCACTCACAAAACGTTACTGCCTTCCAAGGAGAGTTGACGATGATAGGACATCATATTCGTACATTCACGGTGATTGGTTCTCTCCTCAGCACGCTCGCACTCGCACAAGCCCATCGTATACGCTCACTGACATAGGGCCTGTCGTCATCCCCAATGCGATTAACAACCATGGGGTCATTGCTGCCGGAGATATTCTCCGCGGGGCATTGCGCTGTCAGTACGACCAATGAACGGAGATCGGTGGCGTCAATGCCTATGGGATAAATCAGATTGGCGAGTTAATTGGCGATGGTGTTACTGGTCAGTACCAGACGGCGGTAGTGTGGAGGCCGGGTAGCACAACACCGACGGCCCTATTCCACCCCTCATGGCTGTTGGGCTCCGTGGCCTTGGGCCGGACTAGTTGGGGGTTGACCGTAGGGGGTGGCAACCTGAGTGGCGGTGGTTCGGCAGCACTGGTATGGCTCGGTAAGCATGTATACCGATTGCCCAACCCAGGTGGGTCCAGTGCAATTATCAGAGCCGTCATTGACTCCGGACATAGGGTTGGATGTATCTTTCGGGAGCCGGGTGGTTGGCAAGCGGTGTGGTGGTGGCTTGACGGGAAGGTTCGCGAATTGAGCGGGCCGCGTCCCTCATGCGCGAACACCATCAACCGGTGGGGCCAAATAGGTGGCTATGCGGGGCTAAACGCAGCCAATGGAGGGTTTCAACCTCATTTGTGGGACCTCTCGGGAGGCTCGACAGCCTTGTCACTCCCCGATGGATTCCTCGGGGGTGAGCTCTACAGCCTGAACGACGAATCCTGGGCTGTTGGCTATGGGATAGATCCGAATGGTGGCCAAGGCTTTCGCGACACGAGAGCCCTACGGTGGTCGCCACAAGAGGAAGTGCAAGAATTAGGGTTCCTCGTGGACGCTAACGGCTGGATACTCACGAGGGCCCATAGCATCAACAATGTGGGGCAAATTGTTGGCAGAGGAGACTTTCATGGAGAGTCCCCTGGTTGGCTGTTGACGCCGGTGGCGAACACAGCGAGCCGATGAGGTACTGTGTCACTCTGTGATACTCGGAGCAGTCTCCCTTCACAGGGGTCGTTCGGCGGTAATGTTTCAGGCCGTTTCAGCCCGCCGTAGCCTCCCGCACCTCAAGATGCTATAGATCTCGCGACCGCGCCAGGGACGAAGGCAACGCTTCGCGGATTCGTTGAATGGATTGCTGATGCCTGGTTGGAGCGGGATTTCCCATCGATCGTAGCACTCTTAACAGAGATCATTCGGGCGAATCCAGGGGTTGGGGTTGGGGTCGACACCTTTAGAGAAAACATTGAACGAAAACTCGCCCCTCTGCAATTCATGGACATCGGCATCAATGGCCCGGCCGTCAAGGACCAGGGTTTCCTCCTCGAGGAGGGCGTCGAGGTCGGTCCCAGGGAAGCAGGTCTGGGCCACCTGTCCTCGGGCGATATCATGGACCTTCGGCTTCCAGTGGTCTTTGAGACGGATGACACAGCGCACGCCGTGGGCTTCACAGGCCCGAAGGCGCGCCAGGCTGGCATAGGCGAGGTCGGCGAGCAGGCCGTAGCCCCGCCAGGACTCGTCTATGGTGAGATGCCGGCGGTCATGTTCGCGGGCAGGGCTGACGTGGTACCGCACCGGCGCCCCACAGCCGACGGAGAGGACTTTATGGACCTTGATGGCGGCGGCGTCCCCGGTCCCCGGAAATTCCTCGCGCAGGGCGTCACGCACCGTCACGGTCGTCGAATCGACGATGTACCAGTCGGTCACGTCACGAAGCGGTCCCGCCAGATCGACCTGCTGCGCTCGCGCGTAGGCGAGTGCCCGGTCGGCCAGCGCCGCCATGCACTGTTCCAAGGGCTCATCGAACCCCCGAGAGAAGGCGGACCGAGCCACGTGGGGCACCTCAAACTCCAGATACGAGCGCAGGACATCGGCCTAATAGGCGCCGCCGGGCGTCCCGCCCGAGATCACCATGGCCCACACGAACATCCCGAGGTTCAGCTTGCGCTGCCGCTCGATCACGCCGAACTGCTGGTAGAGGCAGTCGATTTCCGCGGGGGGCAACATGTCCTCGAAGATTTGCCGCACCTCGTCTCCTGTCATGGCCTCCCCCTCCATGCTGTTTTCTCATGCCTGGTGCTTCTGAGCTCCCTCCAGAGGGGAAGTAGAGCAGGCGGCAGTCCCAAAGTCAAGCCGCGTAGGAGGGTGATTCCCGCCGATCTTGGCTTAAGTGGACACGTATGGACATCCAATTTCGCCGCGTTAGGTTTTGGCTATCTTACTGGCGGTTATAAACAACGCGTTGAGTCTGAATAATTTCCGGTCTGAACAGTCCAAGCTTGACCAAAACACCCTTCGCCATTCAAGCCTCGAGGAGCCGCAACAAATCCGCCATCGGATCGACCTGAACATGCGCGTGGCGCAGCAATGTGTTCGCATCGGCATGTCCCATAAGGCTCTGCACCCGGATCATGGGAGCCCCCATTTCTAGTCGCCAGGTGGCGAAGGTATAGCGGCACAAGCGCAGACTGTATGCTGGACTGAAGGGCTTCAATACTACCTCAAGATGCTGGTCAGCTAATCCATATGATAGGGTCAGGTACGCATTGGCTCAGGCGATAAAACGTACCCTCCACACTGAGAGCTGGACCGCAATACCGACCTTCTAAATCCTTCTCCTGACCGGAATAATCTGGGTTGTTGTCAAATTGTTGTCAAATGACTTCGTTCAAGGATATTGATGCTCCATAAACCATTGTTATATTTAAATAAAAGTATATACTCAGCTTTTCTCCTCAATACTTGTAAAAATGCTGATCGAGCTCAAATTCGAGGCCCTGATCTTTAAAGCTCTCCACCTCGGCCCGTTTCACCAGGAGATATTCGTGCGCCAGCGGTGCTCCTATGGCTTCCGTGAGCACCTTGTCTTCCTCCAGCGCCACCAGGGCTTCGTCCAATGTCAGTGGTAGCCGGGAGGCGCCCATGCGCTCGCGTTCTTCTTCAGAGAGCGTGGCTGGATCCACGGTCATCGCCTCTGGCGGCTTGAGACCACGCTTGATGCCGTCCAGGCAGGCGGCGATCAAGGCGCCCAGCGCCAGATACGGATTGCAAGACGGATCACAGGGTTTGAGCTCAAAGTTGGTCGATGCCGCCTCGCGCCCCCAGAAAACCGACGGAATGCGCAGGGCGGCTTCGCGATTATCAGGCCCGTAGCAACTATAGGCAGAGCTCCAGAATCGCGGCTGCAGCCGACGATAGGAGTTGACCGTCGGCGCGGTCAGGGCGACCAGCCCACGCAAGTGCGCTAATATTCCACCGATGGCCTGATAACCCAGCGGACTGATGCCATAGGGGCCAGAGGGGTCGCTCAGCACGTTCTGGCCCCTGGCCGTATCCCACAAGCTGACATGTATGTGACAGCCGCTGCCCGCTTGATCAGGGAATGGTTTGGGGGCAAACGAGGCATAGACGCCGTGGCTAGCGGCCACACCCCGCACGGTTTCCCGCATCACCAGCTGCTGATCGGCCGCACCCAAGGCATCGGTATGCTGCACCGAGATTTCTTGCTGACCGGGCCCGAGCTCCGGATAGTACTGCTGCACGGTGATGCCCTGCTTTTCCAGCGCCTCGACCATGTCAATGATGATGGGGTTGGCGCTGTCCATACCGATCGCGCTAAAGCAATTGCTGCGATCAAAGGGCATGAACCGCCCTTCATTATCTACACGCGCCAAATAGAATTCATTCTCAAAGGCAGCGAGCACCCGCAAACCATGCGCAGCAGCCTCGGCGATCATGCGCTTCAAGAAACTGCGTGGGCAGATCGGCCATGGTGTGCGATCAAGCTGCAACATATCAACCAGCACACGGGCGCTCTTCGGCGCATAGGGGAGGACCGCAAAAGTGTCGAGGGCCGGCACGAGACGGATCTCGCCCACGGGGCCGAAGGTACCTTCGGGAACCAGGCGGTCGAGCATGGTGAAGGACTGCATCGCCACCGTCAGCCCGATGCCAGCCTCTAACGCCCCATCCAACGCCTCAACGGCGGCGGCTTTGCCGCGTATCAACCCATCGTTACCGCAGTATAGAAAGCGCACCAGCTTCACCCCAGCCTGCCGCGCCTGCAGCAGGATCGTCTGTCGGTCCATACAGATCTCCTTGGCTGCTGCCAGGATGGCGGGCCACACACTCAAATGCCCACCTTTCAGTGATTGATGTTATTATACAGAGATCACCCGAGCACTTGAAGCGATTTCCCCCGGCAGCTGCGATGCGACCGAAGCCTGGGAAGTTCCGCCACACATCGTCAACGAGAGCAGGATAATCGATGTTGAACTGGGGCCAGCAACGAGCGCGCGAAGAGCGATTTGCAGCCTTGGTCCTGCCCCATCTGGATGCCCTCCACTACGCCGCCATGCGCCTGACCAGAGACGCGAGTAGCGCTGAGGATCTGGTCCAAGAAACCTTTCTGCGAGCTTATCGGGCGCTGCATCAATTGACCCAGGAGGAGAGCTGCCGCGCCTGGCTGATGAAAATTATGACCAACATCTGGCTCAATCAACGCCACAAGCGAGGGCGTGAAAGCCTGGCGTTGGATATCGATGAGCTCGATCTCTCCGCCGCCGACGTGGCCCCATGGAGTCATCAGCGTATCCCCGAGGAACCGGAACGCGCGGTCAGCCGGAAGCAATTCTGCGAGGATCTGGATCAGGCGTTGCACCAGCTACCTGAAGCCTTCCGCATTGTGGTGATGTTGGCGGATGTCGAAGGGTTCAGCTATAAAGAGGTTGCCGAGACCCTGCAGTGCCCCATCGGCACCGTCATGTCCCGCCTCTACCGGGCCCGCCAGCTCCTGCGCAAGGCCCTGTGGGTACATGCACGGCACAGCCAGCAGCGCCCTTCGCCCAATTCTTGACATGGCGCAGGGAGATGCTATCCTACGCTAAGGTAGAGGTATCCTGCGGCTGGGTTCTCCGGCCAGCCGCATACATATGTGATGGACGTAGGCGCGGGCAAACATATCCATGCGTGTGATCAACCGACCCTTGATTTTCCTATTGGTGATCATCTTGCTCTTCGTCGGGGCCAATTTCCTTGTAACCGTGGCCTTTGTCAACCAACTCACCACGAGCATGCTGAAGAAAACCGCCTTTCTACTAGCGGACCAGATCAAGTTGGTGGTCACAACGGTGCTGGAACGCGACCTGAGCGAGTTCCCTTTCACGGGCGATGAGAAGTTCCAGCGCTTTCTCGAAGCCTACAAGAAGGGTTCCGAGCTCATTCGCAACGTGCAGATTATCGACAAAGATTACACCATTCGGTTTAGCGGCGACCCGACGCTGATCGGTGAAAAATACGTCGGCAGCACCCTGCGGGAGGCCTTGGAGGCGGCGCAGCCGGTCGTCTTGGAAGAATCGTGGACCACGGAGACGGTCGTCTACGACGTCTGGATGCCATTGTTGAATAAGGAAAATCCCCAGGGGTTTATCCGTGTCATCCTGCACTCGCCTGAGGTCCGCAAAATTTATGGCTCCACCCAAGGGCGCTTCATGGTGCTCTACGGAGTCGTCCTTTCGCTCGTGCTCACCACCATTGTGATCATGACCCAGCAGCTGCGCAAACCCATCGACTGGCTGGCGGAATCGCTGAGCTTGATCGCTGAGGGGAATTTCAAAAGCCTTCGACCTTATCGCCGTAATGATGAATTCACTCCCCTTTTTGAATCTTTGGAGAAGGTCTCCCGCGTCATGCAGAGCGTCCAAGAAAGCTGGCACGCGGGTGAGAGTCGCGTGTTAGACACCGATGACGTGCTGGAAGAGGGCGTGGTCGTGCTCGACCCACAGATGCGTCTGCGCTTTGCGAATCCAACGGCGGTCGCGATGCTGGGCACCAGCGTCGATAGCTTGCTCGTCCAAGATTGGGATAGGATGCTGGCCAATAACGGGGCGTTGCGGGAGCCGATTGAAGAGGTCGTTCAGAAGGGCTTGCTTGTCCGCGAGCGTGACGTGGAGGTGAACACCCGCGAGCGTTGGGTGGAGCTCCGCCTCAATGGTTATCCTATTGCGTCGGATGCTGGGAGTATCGCCGCGGCTGTCCTGCTCCTGCGCGACGCGGTGCGGGCTCGCACGCTCGAACGCGATCTGGTGTATGCCTCGCGTTTCAGAGCGATTACCGACCTGTATATTGGGATTACCCACGATATCAAGGTGCCGCTGCATGCGGTGATCATGCATCTGGAAATGCTGCGCAAGGAGGTGGGCGGCGACAGCCGGGGTGGCGAGGAGAAGAAGGCGGTCCGCTATATCGATAGCATCGCCCAGGAGATCAAACGTCTAGAGACCATCATTCGTGCCTTTCTGGACTATGCCTCACCCTTCAAAAATCGGGTGGAGTTAGTCGACTTGCGTCAGATCATCAGGGACTGCATGGCACTGCTTGAATCCGAGGCGGCGCGGAAGGATATTACCTTACGTCAAGAGGTGCCCGGTGAACCGCTGTGGGTCCATGGCGACGATGCCAGGCTGAAGCAGGCGCTGCTCAATCTTGCCGTCAATGCGTTTGATGCCATGCCGAGCGGTGGAACGTTGACGATACGAGGCATACAGCACAATGGCGAATGTGTACTAGAAATCCAAGACACAGGCCAGGGCATCAAGGACGACGAAAAGGCTAAAATTTTCCGCTTTCATTATTCCACCAAGGATAGCGGCAGTGGCGTCGGCCTCTCTATCGTCAAAATGATCACTGAATATCATGGGGGGCGAGTGGAATTCGATAGCACCGCAGGCAAAGGTAGTCTCTTCACTCTGAGGTTCCCGAAAGGTCGTGAGGATGGCACAGAAAATCATCATCATCGATGACGACATGCTGACGCGTGTCAGCACGGCTGACCTGATCAAGAGTTGGGGCTACGAGGTCGAGACGGCTGCCTCTTTCAATGAGGGATTGAAACTCATCAATGAGGCCGTGCCCGATATCGCCATCATCGATTTGCGACTGCCGGACGGTGATGGCATGGAATTACTGAGCCTCATCCGTGAACAACATCCCCAGGTCGATGCCGTCATCTTGACCGGCCATGCTTCCATCGATTCCGCCATCGATGCTATTAAGAAGGGGGCCGAGAATTACCTGGAAAAGCCGAGTGATCCCAATCGTCTGCTCGTCACCCTGAAGAAGATCGCTGAAAAAAAGGACATGCGCTCTGAGATTGTCACCTTGCGACGCCAACTGCAGAAGATGGGCGCGTTTGGGGCGTTGATCGGCAAGGCCCAGCCGATGCAAAAACTCTATATGCTCATCGAACGTGTCGCCACCAGCGACGTGCCCGTGTTTATCACCGGCGAGAGCGGCTCGGGGAAGGAATTGGTCGCCCAGACCATTCATAACCTCAGCAAACGACGGCGGGAACAATTCGTGGCCATTAACTGCGGGGCCGTGCCACCGACGCTCATCGAAAATGAGCTGTTCGGCCATGAAAGAGGAGCCTTCACGGGAGCCGATCAACGTCAGGAGGGCTACTTCGAAATGGCTGATGATGGGAGCATTTTCCTCGATGAGATCACCGAAATGCCTCCTGACCTCCAGGTCAAGCTCTTGCGTGTCCTGGAGCAAAATAAATTCCGTCGCATCGGCGGCCGCCAGGAAATCGAGATCGACGTCCGCGTCATCTCTGCTACCAACCGTGATCCCTTCAAGGCCATCGAAGAGCATAAGCTGCGTGAAGACCTGTACTATCGCCTGAATGTATTCCCGATCCACGTGCCGCCGCTGCGCGAGCGGTTGGATGATATCCCGCTTCTGGCCTCATATTTTCTCGAAATGTTGAATGAAAAAGAAGGCAAAAACATCACCAGCATTGAGCCGGAAGTGTTGCAGGCTTTGCAACTGCACTCGTGGCCGGGCAACGTTCGTGAATTACGCAATGTGATGAACCGGGCCTACATCCTGGCCTCGTCAAATACCATTACCGTCAGCGCCCTGCCCGATGAGTTGAAGCCGCAGAACGCTGCCAGGCCCCGGGTACGGGTGCTGGAGATCCCTCTTGGGCTTACTCTAGAGGAGATTCAGAGGCGCGTCATCGCCGCCACGTTAGAATATGTCTCGGGCGATACTTCTAAAGCCGATGAACTCTTGGGCATCCCGGCCAAACCACTCACGGAGATCGGTGCCGTCAATGAGGGGTCCCCGACAGTGGCCATTCGGGTCGGGACCTCGATCGAGGAAGTTGAAAAGCTGTTGATCACCAAAACCCTGCAGCTCAATCATGGCAACAAACCGAAGACCGCAGAGAGCCTCGGCATCAGCCTGAAAACACTGTATAACAAACTGGAGCGCTATGAGCCAAAGGGTTAGAGTAATTTTTACAAACCCTACTGACCACTATCCATCGTACATGTTACTTGGCACCCTCATCCAACGACGATTGAAATTCTTACAAGGCATGTAGCCATTTGCCGACAGCAGGGGATGTAATCGCCACCCCATTCCGCCGTGCAGAATGTTCCTGTCCACCGCTGCAATACCGCACCGGAAGCCATTCTACACAGTTTCCCCTCTCTTTATTTCCGTCCTGGGGTATGTCAACAGAGCATCCACTCAGAATGGCATCGCCTGTGCATGTATAATTAGTCACCAACTACAGCAGAACTGGCTATCGTGATTGTTGGGATCCTTACCGGGGGGAAAGGGTCTCAGCTATGACATGCCGGCCTGCTGAAGCCTCTGAGGTGGGACCCGAAACTGGTTACAGCAGCATTGGGGGGATGCTGCCGTACTGGGTTCCCCCTCAGGGGAGTTTTTATGGTATTCGTTACCTCCCTTCTCCGGCTCAATTTGCCAGCCTGAGAAGCTCAATGCGTCATCCGCTGCGTTGAGTTACCTCGTCCACAAGTTGTAGTTGTTGTATCTGCTATGGCAGGTTCCCCATTTCCCGCGCGTGAGTTGAAATCCACCCAGGCCCTCTTCACTACCCCGTGATTTTCTGTCTCCAGCCAGAGCTGTTATGATACAATAAGACCCTTTGCGATTCCCTGGAGGCGAGCGTCAACGACTCTCCAGTTCGCCGCGACATGGGAGTGCGGCATGTCCAGGAAGGCGGAGGATCTTTCATGCTGGCTGAGCTTCTGCAAGAGGCATCGGTGGTACGGGCATTCGCCGAGATCGAGGCCCACCATGAGGACCTGGTGCAGTTAATTATTCGTCTGTGCGAGATCGCCTCGCCCACCTTTGCGGAAGGGCCGCGCGCACAGGCGGTGGCTGAGGAGTTACGGGCTCTTGGCCTGCAAGATGTCCATGTCGATGCGACCCAAAATGTGATCGGCGTCCTGCCAGGGCATGAACCAGGCCCCACATTTCTCCTCGATGCGCACACCGATACTGTCTTCCCTGCTGGAACCGACGTGCGGGTACGGCGTGAGGACGGCAAACTCAAGGCACCGGGTGTTGGTGATGATACTACCAACCTCGCCTGTGGTTTGTTTTTGCTCCGATTGGTACGCGACTGTGGCCTATCTATCCCAGGGACACTGATTTTCTCAGGGACTGCAGGTGAAGAGGGGCTCGGCGATCTCTGTGGCATCAAGGCTGTAATGCATGAGCTGGCTGGTCGAGTGGATTACGTCCTGGCGCTGGATGGGCAATTAGGGCGTATCTGTAATCAGGGTGTCGGCAGCCATCGCTATAAGATCACGGTGAAGGCTCAGGGGGGGCATAGTTGGGCGGATTTTGGCGCGCCGAGTGCCATCCATGCTCTGGGGGCGACGATTGCCAGGATTTCTACACTCGAAGTGCCCAAACATCCGCGCACCACGTTCAATGCCGGCATCATCTCCGGCGGAACCTCGGTCAACACCATCGCTGAGTCCGCCGAGATGCTCCTGGACCTGCGTTCGGTCAGCGCGAAAGAGCTCACGAGCCTGGAGAACCGCGTCCTGGCGATCCTCCCTGAGGTCGAACACGAGTACAACGTGCATATCGAGCGCCAGTTGGTAGGAGACCGTCCCGCCGGCTCCCAAGCCGATACCACATGGATAGTGGATACGATTCGCCAGGTCCATGCCACGCTTGGCCTCCAGACCCAGGTCAACGCTGCCAGCACGAATGCCAACGTTCCCCTGAGTCAGGGGATCCCCGCCGTGGTCATCGGCACCTACACGGGGAAGGGCACGCACCGACTGGAAGAATGGATCGACGAGCGCTCGATCATCCTCGGCATGAAACAACTGGCGCTTGTTGTCCTGGCGTTGCAGCAACGCGCGACGCTCCTGGGCGCGCGCTAAGTTTATCACTCAAGGGTGCGGTTACATCGCAGCACCGTGTGACTGATGGATGCTGAAGTAGAGCGATGGGTTTGGGGAACAGGCGCACAGAGGTGAACAGGGAGGTGGGATCTTGCCAGACAATACGCGGCAACTCTATATCGGTGGACAATGGGTTGGGGCGACGAGCGGTCGAACGTTTGATGTGGTCAATCCTGCCACGCGAGAACCGATCGCCAGCGTAGTCGACGGTGGACCTGATGAAGCCAGGGCGGCGGTGGATGCCGCGGCTGTGGCTTTCACCACATGGTCAAAACTGCCCGGCATCGAGCGCGGGCGTGTGCTAGGCAAAACCTATCAACTGATGATGGCGCGATGCGACGATATCGCACGCCTGGTGACTCAAGAGAACGGCAAGCCCTTTGAGGAAGCCCGTAAAGAGGTGACCTTCGCAGCTGGCTACTTCAGCTGGTTCGCCGAGGAGGCCCGTCGCGTGTATGGTGAGATTGTGCCCTCGCCGTTCGGCAACAAACGGCTATGGGTCATCAAGCAACCGCTGGGGGTCGTGGCGGCGATTACACCATGGAATTTCCCGTCGACGATGGTTACCCGTAAGATCGCCCCGGCGCTGGCCGCCGGGTGTCCGGTCGTGCTGAAGCCCGCTTCCGCCACCCCTCTGACAGCGCTGACCCTGGCCGAGATCCTGCATGAGGCGGGTCTGCCGGGAGGGGTTTTCAATGTCGTCGTGGGCAAGCGCTCGAGCCCCCTCGCCGAGGAGTTTTTACGCCATCCAAAGGTACGCAAGATCGCTTTTACCGGCTCCACCGAAGTCGGCAAGGAACTGATGGCCAAGGCCTCGAATCAGCTCAAGCATGTGTCATTTGAGCTTGGCGGCAATGCGCCATTCGTGGTGTTCGACGATGCCAACCTGAAGGAAGCGGTCGAGGGGGCGGCGGCGATCAAATTTATGCGCGTCGCCGGCCAATCATGTATCTGCGCTAACCGCATCTACGTCCAGGAGGGCATCGCACCGCGCTTCATCCCAGTCTTCGTTGAGCGCGTCAAAGCCATCAAGGTCGGAGAGGGCTTTCAACCGGGCGTGGAGGTCGGGCCGCTGATCAACGAAGAAACACTGGACAAAGTCGATAGCCTGGTCCGCGATGCCGTCGCCAAGGGAGCCAAGGTCGCTGCTGGTGGCGGTCGCCTGACCACAGGTGCATTCGCGAAGGGGTTTTTCTATGCCCCGACAGTGCTGCTCGACGTCAAAGAGGATATGCCGGTGTGTCAGGAGGAGATTTTTGGGCCTGTTGCCCCCGTCCTCACCTTCCGCACCGACGAGGAAGTGATCGAGCGCGCCAACGACACGGTTTTTGGCCTGGCCAGCTATTTTTACACCAACGACTACGCGCGCATCATCCGCGTCGCGGAAGGCCTGGATTACGGCCTCGTCGGCGTCAACGATGCCGCCGGCTATACTCATGAAATCCCCTTCGGCGGCTTCAAGGAAAGCGGTCTAGGCCGTGAAGGTGGTAAGGAGGGGATGGATGAGTATATGGAGGTCAAGTCGATTGTGGTGAATATGGGGTAGCCTGTCATCAACGCCTCTCGTGTCCGGACACCAGAGGGCTGTTGTTGCCGGTCCCTCTGGTGTCCTCGCTACTGCACCAGATACAGTGTTGTCGGCGTCAGCTCTTTGGCCGACTATACAGGTCCTAACCCTACGAGATTGCTCATCTCTTGCATCAGGGTGTTTCCGACCACGTCGATGTGTGCCATCAGCCCTGCATATTCCATCATCTGGTAGATTCCTCGCTTGGAGTCTGCACTGGACAAACCAAATCCCCGTTCTACAAGACCACACTCCGGCCCAAAACCGCTTCAAGGAAAAAGGAAAAAGGTAGCGTGGAGTCGTTCCATGTGTCAAAAAAGCCCTTTGCCACTTTTTGGTTGTCATGAGAGTTGGCGACGCGCAGAATAAAGTTCCTCAATCCATGGACAGCTTCTAATGAGGGAGGATTTCTCGCATGGATGCTTTGGTCGCAAGGATCGCTAAGAATCCCACCGAGGAAGTGCGTGTCTCGTTATCGAGTTATCGCGGGCACGATCTGGTCGATATCCGCGTGTTCTTCCAGGACGAACAAGGAGAGTGGCGCCCCACCAAACGGGGGGTGTCCCTTTCGGTCGACTCCTTCGCTGAGCTGCGCGAGGCTGTCGTCAAAGCTGAAGAGATGCTCAACGCGCTGCCATCGGCCGGCAAAAGCTCCGGCAGATCGCGCGCCAAGAAGGCTGCGGAATAGCGCACTTGGGTGCACCCCCTGGTGTGCCCCGCCGCTCTCAGCGCCCTACTTTTCCCTTGACACCTTTGGGGGCAAGTTGCTAGAAACAGGGAACTCTCGCTGTGCCCTGTCTTGTCGGTGGATGCGAGGTCTGCCCCGGAGAGAGGAGCCTCACGCAGAGCACACGCCGCCAGAGGATCAGACAGGCAGCTCTCATAACGGCCGCCATCAGACCATTCGCTCTGTTGCATAGATTAGTCACTTCGAACCAGAAACTCCAAGCTTCGAGTAAGGGAGGCGAACCACTATGGATATTGTCAAAGGTAAAGTCGCGGTCATCACAGGGTCTGGGCGCGGGATAGGCCGTGAAATAGCCCTGCTCATGGCCAAGGAAGGCGGGAAGGTCATCGTCAATGATGTGGGTGCGGATCTGTCTGGACGCGGGCTGGATCCAGGCGTCGCTGATGCCGTAGTAAAGGAAATCAAGGACGCGGGCGGCGAGGCTGCAGCCAACTATGACTCGGTGGCCACCTATGAAGGTGGCAAGAATATGATCCAGACGGCCCTCAACGCCTTCGGCAAGCTGGACATCGTAGTGCATGTGGCCGGTATCCTGCGCGACCGCATGATCTTTAATATGACTGAGGAAGAGTGGGACGACGTTATCCGCGTGCATTTGAAGGGGACGTTTAACATCTGTCAGCCAGCCACCGCCCTCATGCGCCAGCAGAAGAGCGGTCGCATCATTTGTTTCTCATCCGTCTCTGCCGCCGGCAATACTGGTCAGGCGAATTATGCGGCCGCCAAGGCGGGCATTCTGGGGTTTGTGCGCACGGTGGCGAAAGAGATGGCCAGGTACGACGTTACCGTCAACGCCATCTGGCCCGGCGCCGATACCCGCATGACGGCATCAGTTCCAGAGCGTGCCCGTGAGTTGCGCACCCAGGCCGGCATTACTGTACAGGCACGCCGGGCCGACCGCCACCCGCGCCATGTTGCGTCTGTGGTCGTCTATCTGGCCTCGGATGAAGCCAGCGATATCACTGGCCAGTGCGTGGCGGTGAGCGGCGATCGTCTACAGATCATCTCTCATCCGGAACCGGTGCGCACCGCATTTATGGCGGGGGGCTGGACCGTCGACAAGTTGCAGGAGCTCTTCAAACCGACCCTTGGCGAGGGATGGAATCTGCGGCGCATCTGAGCACCCATTGCTCACGTGCCCCAGCGCCCCCATACGAGCCAGTCGAAAAGCCGCAGGCGGGTCCTGCGGCTTTTCTGTGCCCACACCGATCTATACCGATGCCGTCCCGGCTGGGTAGACGGTGGAGAAATGACCGAAACGCTTTCAGACGACGCGGGGAGAAAGATACCATCTGGACCGCGTGTAAGGGTTGAAGAGGTGGCAATGATCCTCGACATGCATGTGCACACGCAGATCTCGCTGGATGCGACCGCAACGGTCGAAGAGTATTGTGAGGCGATCATCAAGTACCGAGAGAGTTTCCTTCTCGATGGCTTCGTGCTCACTGAACATCGGGTCATCGATAGCTCGATCGACTACCGCAAACTCGGAGACAGGTACGGCATCCAGATCTTCCAGGGGGTTGAAGTCGACGGCGACTTCGGGCACATCTTGCTGTATGGGGTCACCAACGAGTGTCTGCGCTATCTCGATCTCGCCAATCGACGGCTCAATGACCGAGAGGTCGTGCGCATCATGAAAGAGTGCGGCGGTATCGCCATCCCGGCGCATCCCTTTCGGGAGTCGGTGCATGGCAAAGCCCTCGAAGAGAAACGAGAATGGGTTGCTGGGGTGGAGATCATCGAGCAATTCAATGGGGCGAACTCTGAGGTGCAGAACGCCAAGGCGAGCGCCATCATTGCACGCGATGGCCTCCGCGGCATCGGCGGCAGCGATGCGCATTATGTCAACTGGTTTTTGAAATGTGCCACCGTCTTTGAGCGCCAAGTGGAGACGATGCCAGCACTGGTCGAAGAGCTTTACGCCGGCCGATTCACACCGCTGCAGTTGCCGCAACCCGCCGATGAGGGCGATGGTCGATCGCTGGGCACCACCTGAAAGCGGTCCAAGGTCAAAACCGCCCCTAGGCCGGAGAATATGGGCGCCCGAACACTGGCGTGCACCGTCCGGGATGCCTCATCGATCTGCCATCAGCGGGAGAGAGGACCGTGCCCCCCGTTCTCTACGCCCCAAATTTCTGTAACCGTCCAGCGTGTGCCAACGCCAGCCCCATCAAGTTCATCATCGGCTGACGGCTGAGTCCGCCGAGGGTACAGCTGCGTTCATCGTACTGCGTCACGGTGTCCGGGCGCACTGTCTTGGCCGAAAGGATGACGGGCACTGGGTGCCAACTGTGCGCACTCAACGCTGCTGGCGTCGAATGGTCGCCGGTCACCACCAGAACATCCGGTTGCAACGACGTGAGCTGTGGTATAAGGCTGTCGACGAGTTCGAGCACGCGGACCTTGCCGTCGAAATCCCCGTCCTCACCTCGGCTGTCGGTGTCTTTGACATGCAGGAAAAAGAAGTCATATTTCTCGTAATTGGCGCGCACGGCCGCGAACTCAGATGGGATATCTGGCAGGACCGGATGGATGTCCATACCCAGGAGGCGCGCGATGCCACGATACATCGGGTAGATGGCGATCGCCAACGGTGTCAGGCTAAAGCGTTCACGCAGGCTTCTGTAGGGCATCAACTTGGCGTACCCACGCAATAACAGCATATTTGCCCGCGGTTCCCCCGCGAGTACCTGGCGAGCCTGGGTAAGAAATGATTGCAAGAGATCGGCTGTGCGCTTGGCCACCGGCTCGATCGGCATCGGGTCAAGCGGCGGCACCCCAGTCCTCTGAGGGTCGGTGTCGGCCACTTGCTCGGAAAGCTCGTCGCCGCGCAACACCAGCACTCCACGGTAATCTGCCTCGGTCTCGAAGAAGAACTCCACATCGTTCGGCAGCCTGATCTCGGCACGTAATTTCTCGGCGAGGCGGCGATTGGTCGCACTGTCGATCCGACCAGCACGACGATCGACGATGCGTCCTGCATGATCGATGGTGCAGAAATTCACTCGTGCGGCGACATCACGCGGTGTGAGTGGGAAATCGATGCCACACGCCGACAGGATACCGCGGCCGATGTTGTGGACAATAGGGTGATAGCCGAAGATCGCGAAATGGCCAGGGCCGCTTCCGGGGGTGATCCCCGGCGCCACTGGATCAAAGAGTCCACACACTCCCCCCGCTGCCAGAGCATCAAGGTTAGGCGTACGCGCCACCTGCAGCTCACTCCCGCCCTTCTCCGGCACCTCCATGCCGCCCAGGCCATCCATGACAAGAAAAATCATTTTCGCATCGGTTTTGATGGCTAATTGATCGAGTAGGTCACTGTTTAGCAGCATCGCACGTTTCCTCCTTCCTCTCCAGGCGGTGAAAATGCCGAGGGCAGCGGCGACAGGTACTGTACGCAGCTCTCGAGCCGCACGGGTGGGCGCCGAGCACTCGGCGCGGCGGTTTCGCGCTAGGGGATGCTCTCCTCGCGCATGACCAACAGAAAGTTGGCCCAGCGCTTTACCCCTCGTTCCCTCTGCTCCATCATCGCTTCGATCTATGCTAAAGAGTTGTAACAGTGTAAAGTTTGCCCACTTTACTCGATCGTAACCCGGCAGTCAAGGCGTTTCGGCCGATGCTGCCCAGCCACCCCTCTCCAGCGCTACCCGATCGGCTGCTCATACACGCGTGGAGAGTTTTTTTGACTTGCGGCCACGAAATGAGTAGAGTTCATGCTGGGCCTGTGGCGGCCTCACCGGCGACAGCGGGTCAGGGGCAAACCCAGGATCACAGGGGTCAGAGAGGGAACTCATGGGACAGCAGCACGTGGGAGCGATCCAATGAACCATGTGTGCGACGTGATTTCCGCAGCAAAAGATCTGGCAGACCTTCTTCGATACGGCAAGAAGATGGTCGAACGCGGATTGGTGAGTGCCCATGCGGGCAACATCAGCAAGCGTATCGGGAATGTGATGCTCATTAGCATGCGCGGCAGTATGCTCGATGAATTGGAGGAAAAGATCGTCGAGGTCACGCTGGATCCCCCAAGCCCCCTCGATCATTTGGCCTCCTCGGAACTCCCTATGCATCGAGCGATCTATCGGCAAACAGAGGCCAACGCCGTCTTTCACGGGCACGGACGCTTCTCCATCATTGAATCCCTCACCACTGAGGCCGCACACGTCACCCCGGTAGACTCCGAAAGTGCCTATTATCTGCCAGTGATTCCCATCATCGAGGGGCAATCGGGTACCGAGGAGCTTGGGCACGCCGCTGCTGTCGCTCTCAAAGAACACCGCGGGGCGTTAATTCGGGGGCATGGAGTGGTAACCACGGGAGCCAGCGCCGAGGAGGCCTATGCCATGTTGGCGGTGATCGAGCAGGCCTGCCACATCCGCTACCATCTGGCTCTGGCGCGTGCGCTCAAGCGCTGAAGGGATGCGCGCCTCACCCCGCCGCCGCGCAGGTGGGGGCCACCAATACGACCCTGATCAGCCCTGTTCGCGCGGCGGCCACATCTCTTATCTAGCGGTCTCTCCTTCTGGTCCGACAATGCTCAGCGCTGACAGTATTGAATGATGGGCTCGGTGATCGCCTGCGGCATGTGACCCCGTTCGGACAGGAAGGTATAAAAATAGCCGAATGCCTGCTTGGTCTCTGCAAGCCTTCGTTTCGAGACACGCTCACGTTCGAGCAAAAACTCCCGCAGATAGGTGTCGATCTCGTCGCGGGTCATGTCGGTGAGCTTTCCTACCTCATAGGTGGCGAGGTAATCGTCGACGAAGACTTGCAACATCTCATCATAGTTCACCCGATCCTCACGGGCAACCCCGCGGTCCTTCAGATAGTCCTGGAACGCATCCAACAAGAGGTCAGCCTGCTCGTAGATCGCCTCGACGTCGATCCCTCCAGACAGCTCCTCCTCTTCCTCATCCTCCTCGTCATCCTCGAAGTCTTCGTCCTCCTCGTCGAGATCCTCCTCATCATCCTCGAAGTCATCCTCGTCGTCATCGTACAGCTCGTCATCATCGATCACATCCTCGTCTTCCTCATCAGCGAAGCCCTCGACCCCGAGCATTCCTAGCGTTTGAGGGTAACGAGTGCCCATTTGCAGGACGAGCTCAACGAGTTCGCTATGGGAATATCGCTCCAATTGCGTCGTCAATGTGCGTACATCATAGAAGCTCTGAGGCTCCTCGATATAGGTCAGTCCAAGCGCGATAGCATGCCGGCAAAATCCCGGATCCGAGGTGCAACTACAGGCAGGAGTCAAGGTCGAATCCTCAATAGTCAGTGAAACCGTAAAGACGCCGTGGGGTCCAGCCACACGCCCAGAGATGGCAGGGCCGGAGCGGAGCCGATGCGTGAACTCGCGCACATATGGCTGCGCGCGGTGGAAGGTTTTCTCATCGATAACCTGGGCCAATTGTTCTTCCGTCAACGGCAACGGCCCGCTCTGTTCCGCCATGAATTGACCCTCCGCCAACCCACACTCACTAATCCGACACTCAGTCCCCACATGGATGATAACTCACACGAGTCCTGTGACATGAAAAATTCTGTGGGGCCGATGGAATGATGAAGACGGCCGGTTTTTGGACGCTACCAGCATATCAACTCGCCCGGCGATGTCAAGAATCTCCTAGCTGCAGCCGCCCCAGCCTTGGCATAGAAAGCTATATCCAGTACATGCCGAGCCTTCGCCCCCACCCAAACCCTCCCCCTCGACGGCTCACAAGGGTAGGTTTTTTCAGACACGACCTTGATCCTGGCGCCTTGCTCCCTCTCCCACCGGGAGAGGGAGCGAAAAACCTACCCTAGAAAGCCCCTCGGGGGGAGGACTGAAGAGGGGCTTGTAGTATTTATGGTGCGCGGTGCTGAGTCATGGAGGTGTGCCACACGGGCTCACCAGGCGCGCTCGAGGAGTTCGATGACATCGGCGACACCACTAATCGGTCGTGGATTCTCCATCATCGGCACCTCCTCCAAGACTGCCTCGGCCAGCGCGGAAAACTCGCGCTCATGCACCCCCACGTCGCGCAGGCGCATCGGACAGCCTAGCTCGCCGATGAGATGGCGTACTGCGTCGATGGCGGCCCTGGCCGCCTGCTCTGTGGTCATTTGGCGCGTCTCCAGCCCTGCGGCCTCGGCCACCAACGCCAGTCGGTCGGCAGCCACCGGTCGGTTGAACTCCATAGCATGCGGGAGCATGATGCAGGATGTTTGTCCGTGCGGCACATGGCAATGGCCGCCGAGTTGATGCCCAATCGCATGGCTGATGCCAGTGCGCACGGTGGCGAAGCCAATGATCGACATCCAGGCCCCCAGTTGACAATGTAGGCGCGCGTCGAGATCCTGTGGGTCGTGCGTGGCGCGCGGCAAATGTTGGAAGAGATAGCGCAACGCCTGCTGGCAGAGGGTATCCGAGAGCGGATTGTGTTTCGGAGAGTACAGACGCTCCACGGCATGATCGACCGCCCGCATCCCCGTCGAGGCCCACAGCCAGGCAGGTGTATAGACCGTCACCGCCGGGTCGAGAATGACGGTGCGTGGCGTCACCTGTGGCGCCCCGAAGCTCTCTTTGACGCCACGCACGGGATCGGTAATGCCGACGCCGCTGGTGAATTCGCCGGCCGACAGGGTGGTGGTGACGGCGATGTGTGGTATTGGCTTCCCCTGATACTGCGGGTTAAAGCGCAGGCCACGCGGACCTCGCACACGATAGGGGTCAAGTTGGGCCTCGGTCAAGATGTCTTCGGCGAGGCAGAGCGCCACCCCCTTCGTGCCATCAACCGGACTGCCTCCACCCAGGCTCACCAGGACGTCGGCGTTCACCGCTCTGGCACGCGCGGCAGCGGCGACCACATCCGGCCGCGGCGTGTGCTGTGCGATGGGATAGAAGACCCCGACGAAGCGCGGCCCAAGGACCTCCTGCACCCGCCTGAGCAGATCGGTCTTGGTGGCGATCGTCGTGCCGGTAATGACGAACGCCCGCTGGCAGCCCAGGCGCTCGATTTCGGTGGCAAGCTGCACCACAGAACCTTTCCCGAAAATGACGCGCTCTTGTGGGAGAAACGTGAAGGCGCCCTGTAAGCTGGACGTGAACTCCATGCGACGAACCCCTTTCTGAACAGCCGTCAAATTCCCCACAGGGGAGAGATGTCTCTCGCCATCGGCGACACTGGCGCCTTTGTAACATAGCCCTAGCTGAAATGGCAAGCGGACCCGATAGGCAGCCGTGGCTGTGAAGCGGTTGTGGATTCTCGGGAGGTATGATAGAAGAGGGATGGTTCCCGCCATCCTGCTTTCCGGCTTCATGCTGGGTCGGCATACCGCGGCGATCCCCCAGGAAATCGAGTCCAGCGGGGCAGAGAGAAACACGTTGTACGAGGACAAGGTTATCTACATGAGAGGCGGGATTCTCGCTACCCTGTGCATCGCTGTCATGATCTTGGGGTGCTCGCGGAACAATAGCGCACAAGGGGTGGCGGACCAATTCATGCAGGCGTACTATGTGCAGATTGATCAAGCACAAGCGCTGGAGTTTTCAACCGGCCTCGCTCATGAGCGCTTGCGGCAGGAACTGCAGCAGGTCGCCCCCCTGCGGCGAGGTAACAACCTCGAGCAGGCACGGCCAAAGGTGTCCTACACCCTGGCACGTACCCAACCCGAAGGCCGACAGGTCTTGCTCGTCTATGACCTCACCATCACCCCCTCGCTGGTCAAGCCGATGCTCAAAAAAATCCTCATCATTACCGAACAGCTCGGCGACCAATGGAAGGTGATCAATTTCGCCGAGAGCGATGCCACCCCCTGATCATTAGTCCTTGGGCAGCACAAAGGTCTGCCCATGGTGCAAAATCTGCACTCGACCATCGAAGCCGTGGTCGGCGCTCAGCCGCGCCAGCCAGGCGGCGGGCTCATGGATGGGCTCATAGGACAGACGGAACGTCCCCCAGTGGATGGGCACCATGTAGCGCCCCTGCATATCCTCAAAGGCCTGTAGGGCATCCTCGGGGTTACAATGCACCTGCCGAAAGGACGGCGGTCGATAGGCACCGATGGGGATAAGGGCGAGCTCGATGGGAAAGGCGCGCCCAATCTCCAGAAATCCTTTGAAATAGGCCGTATCACCGGCAAAATAGACGTGGTGGCCCCGGCGTTCGATGACAAAGCCCCCATAGCCGCGGTCGCGATCGCGTGGCGTGCGGCGCCCCCAGTGCTTGGCCGGGACGTGGATCACCTTGAAGCCGTCGCCCTCGTAGACCTCCCACCAATTCAATTCGTGCACCCGGCGGAATCCCAAGGGCGTGATCAGCTCAGCCAGCCCCTCGGGGACGACTACGGGTATATCTTTCGCCAATTTGCGCAGAGACGGCTTGACGAGATGGTCAAGGTGGGCATGGGACACCACCACGAGATCGAGTCGCGGCAGCTGATGGATGGGAATCCCCGGTTCAACCAAGCGCTTCGGAACGATCACTCGTGGGGCGAAGTTCGGGTCAGTCAAGATGTTGAGGCCCTTCCACTGCAGTAGAACCGTGGCATGGCCGACGAACGTTGCCGCCAGATCATCTGGACCGATATTCGTGTACAGATTATCTGGCTTGGCAGGGCGTGTGCGTTCGAACGCCGTGCGCATCATATGCAGGGTAAAACGTGAGAGGTGATATCGCCGTCCACGGATGATCATCCGACCTCCTTTGATATGAAAAGACGGTGGCGTCGCACCATCTGATCTCGTCAGACCAGTACTGCGTATCCACTAATGAATATAGCATTGCAGGCTAATACGATGCCGGTAAAGCGCCATGGCGACCATCAAGAGTTCGCCAAAAGAGAGGCGCCACGAACTGCTGGATCACTGTGGGGAGGAGGTGGGGCCAGTGCCTGAACGGACCGCGTCAAGAGCTTTTCTCAAGCATTACGGTGATCCCGACACTGAATTCATGCCCGCAATGGGTGCAGGTGTAGTGAATCCCCTCGCGACGCTCAAGTAGACTGACGCAGGCCTGCGTCGCGCCGCAGCTGGGGCATCGAGGGGTGCGTTCAGGCTCCTGCAGCTGACGCAGCGCCTGGTCGAAATATTCCAGTCGTGGCAACGGGAACGTCACACCGGCCGGAATTTCCATGATCTTACGCGCCATCGTCTCCTCAAGCTCTGCTAATTCCTGACGCAACCGCCCATCGCCGATGGACCTGCCGAGGTCTTCCACGATAGTGCGCAATTCATCGATGACTCGGACCTTGTGGCTCTCCGCCATCTGTGAGATGGTGGCCTGATTTTTCAACGTGAACTCGCGCAAAAAATCCATCATGATCTCAGCCGCTAACGTCGTTTTCGCCACTGACTCGCGGGCGCGCTCGTGCAACGACAGATGGCGTGCGTGGTATCGCATGCCATGATGGACGGTGAACATCGATAGGATCAGCACGACGATCATCACCACGATTGCTTCCACGCTCACACGGTCGGTGACCGTCGCCCAGATAAAGAGCGCGCTGAAGACCAACGCCCCGATGCCAATCACGGCAGTCTCGACCAGCAAGCGCCAGTCCGTCTCGACCGACTTCATGGCCGTGAAAAAAGCGCGCCGGAGGAGCGTCGTGACTGGCGTCTGGGTGGTTGACATGTCAGGCGATGCCGCGACCTCTACGTCGTTGGCAAGCGGCTGAGCTTGGCGCATCCGATCGAAGAGTCTCATGCTCTCCCCTCATCTGGGATGTCATGTACCACCATGGCCGCGGACGACATCGACGGATGGGCTTACAGAAGATCGTGCCGTCCTTCGCGTTCGAGTAATTCGACCAGCTTGCGAACGTCCTGATCACGCTCTTTCGGGCAGATGAGCAACACATCATCGGTTTCAATCACCACCAGGTTGCTGAGACCGATCGTCGCCACCAGCTTGCTAGGGCTATGGATGAAGCAGCCGGAGGTATCGATGCCGCGCTGTTCCCCGATCACCACATTGCCCTGTGCGTCCGCATCGAGGAGGTCGCCGAGTGCCCGCCAGCTTCCCACGTCGCTCCAGCCGATGTCAGCGGGAACGACCCAGACGTCTTGCGCCCGTTCCATGACCCCCACGTCGATAGAGACTGAGGGCAGCCACGGATACACGTCATTGAGTATATCTCCCAAGGTGTCAGCGGCCGTGATTTCGGCCACCGGCTCAAGGGCGTGTGCGAGCTGTGGCAGGTGGCGGCAGATCTCGACCCAGATCGAGTCGGCACGCCAGACAAACATGCCGCTGTTCCACACATATGTGCCCTCGGCCAGGAACTGCTCAGCTTTGTGACGTGAGGGCTTCTCGACGAATTGCGCCACGCGAAAGGCAGCACGGCCATCGACCTGTAGTTGGTCCTCGCTCGCACGAATATAGCCATAGCCGGTTTCCGGATGGGTCGGTTGAATACCGATGGTGACCAGGCGGTTCAACGGCTGAGCCACGACCGCGGCCACTTTGAGCACCCGCAGAAACTCAGCCTCATGACGAATGAGATGGTCGGCAGGTAAGACCGCCATCACGGCGTCAGAAGCACGTTGGCATACCCACAGCGCGGCCCAGGCCACACAGGCGGCCGTATTCCTCCCAACCGGCTCGAACAAAAAATTTTCCTCTGGAAGCTGCGGCAGACAGGCTCGGATCGGATCGCGATAGGCATCCCCCGCCACCACCAGCGTGCGCTCCGCTGGGATCAGGGGGCTGATCCGAGCCACCGTTTGCTCGATCATCGTCGCCTCCCCGACGATATTGAGCAACTGTTTGGGCATCTTGCGCCGGCTTCTGGGCCAAAAGCGTGTGCCTTGCCCGCCTGCCATAATCACCGCGTATAACTCGTGATGCTGCGGTGCCGTCTCACTCACACTGCCACCCCCATGCTGTCATTCATGACTCCGTTGCTCTTGAACCGGGTGTGCTGTGCGTCGTGTCGCACCCCACGGCTGAGGGTATTATACCGAATTTTCCGCTTTCCGCCGCCGAAATGCGCCGGGGTGCGTCAGAGCTTTGCGTGATTGTGTCAGGGGGCGCTTTTTACTCACTCTCCCACTGGGAGAGGGTTGGGATGAAGGAGCAACCGCTCGCTTATCTTCTGCCGGCCCTCACCCTGACTATCTCCCGAAGGGAGAGGGGCGCTGTTCAGTGACAGCATCGCGACATGGTGACGCGCACCCCCCTTGACCCGGGAAGGCATACGGATTTATAGTGGTGGCTATGCTGCCAACGCCTGAACTTCATGCCACCCCATCCCAAACTCCCGATATGTTGCCTGAGTTGCCCCCGACGGCACATCTCCGTGCGCTCGTTAACCGGGTTTTTCCGGGCAAGCACGCCGATTTCCAGGTAAGCCCCCTGCAGGGAGACGCCTCCGACCGTCGATACTTCCGCCTAGAGTTCGCCACTGCGGTCGACGGTATCACGTCGTTGGTGCTGATGCGTTTAGCCCAACCGCATACCGCGGGCGAACTACCCTTTGTGAATGTGCAGCGCTACCTATCTCTGAACCGGATACCTATCCCCGACATCCTCTGGGATGATGCCGCCCATGGCTTCATACTGCTGGAAGATCTGGGTGATGTCACGCTGGAGAGGGCATTGCAGGGAGCCAGCCGTGAGCAGACGGCTGATTGGTATCGCCAGGCGCTGGATATTTTGCTGGCGCTGCAATATCCGCAGAGTGCAGCCCCGCGCGCCAGCTGTGTCGCCTTCTGCCTGGCGTTTGATGTCGAGAAGCTGATGTGGGAGCTGGATTTTTTCCTGACTCACATGCTCAAACAACTGTGTGCTCAGCGGTTGGCGCCGGCGGATGAGGCGACGTTGCGGGGCCAATTCTGGAAGCTCGCGGCGATGTTGGCGCGGCAGCCCCGCATCCTCACGCATCGCGATTACCACAGCCGAAATTTAATGCTGCGGCAGAACCGACTGCGCGTCATCGATTTTCAAGATGCCCGCCTCGGCCCCTGTCAGTATGACCTCGCCTCCCTCCTGTACGATTCCTACGTCGTGCTCCCTGCTGACGTGCGGGAAGAGTTATTGACGTATTACCTCGAACAGAAGACCGCGAGAGATGGTTATGCGCTTAACCGCGAAGCGTTTATGCAGGTGTTCGATTACATGTGCCTCCAACGTAATCTAAAGGCACTCGGAACGTTTGCATTTCAGACCGCGGTCAAACACACACAGCGTTATATGGCGGCCATCCCTCCCACCCTCAGCTATATCCGTATAAACCTCGCCAGGCATGCTGAACTGTGCCAACTCAGCGACCTCCTGGAGGCATATCTCTTTGCCGCCGTTCCAAACGCGCCACGAGACGCGGAAAAGCGCACTCCTGACAGGTCTCTAGCTCGCTGAGACAGAAGTCCCTGTAGAGCTGAACGAGGGCCTGTTGGCGACAGGCCGAGTTGACGATAGCGGCGCGGGTACGGTCGCTGCCGAAGAATTGCCGTAACATCTCCCGGGTGACTTCATTAGCTGGCAAGCGGGGGTGGCACGCGTACAACGCACGTACCGCTTCGAGAGCGATTGGCTCGTCGCCGAGCTGCGCCAGGGCCGCGGCCGCTGGCAACAGGACATCCACGACCATGGTTGTCGCTCGTCCACGCCCCAGGAGATCGACAGGGCGGCTGTGTTCTGGCCCATCGATGACATACCGGCGACTCCAAAAGTCCTCCTCGCCGGCCACGTGCAGACGCCGTGCCAGCTCACCCAGACAGCGCAGCAATTGCGCCCGCGACGTCTGAGCTGCAAGGGAGCGAAGCGGCGCCAAGCAAGAGTCCATCAGGCTATGCTGCGTCAGGGAGGCGAGCCAATAGCCCGCCGCCGCAATGCGTCGCTGCGGAAAATTGGCTGGCCGGATGCCCGTCATGCGCCACTGACGCTCGTCGAGGCACTCAGGAAATAGCGCCGACACGGGCTCCCAGTATGCGGCGAGCGTCGCCACATAGGTGTCGCGCCCTGGTTGAGGTCGTCGTCGCTCGATTTGCCAGCGTTGTAGGAACCCCGACACGCCATACAGGATGGCCTGCACCTGGATCGGGGCTGACTGAACAGTGCCCAGTGCCTCTCGGATCTGCGCCAGAGGAGCTAATCTGGCCAGTTGCCAGAACGGCATACGATTGCCCTGAAAGCCCAAAGCTTCCATCAGCGTCTCATAGAGCGCCTGCTCGATCCCGCGCCGTTCGACCCGCAGGGCAAAGCGATTGGCTTTCTGCCGCCAACGTTCTTCCCCGGCCATATCCAACAGACGCCCCACAGTCTCCGGAGTCATCTCCAGGAGCGACCGCTGACAAGGCGTCAGCCCCGACCCGTGCCCTGCCGGGACCCTTTCGTCTTCAAGCACACCCTGCAATTCAGCAAGTGGTAGGGTCAGCGCCGTCGACAGCACCAACTGCGGAATCTCACGGCTGGAGGCGTCAACCACCGTCTGGGTACCGAGATCGTTGTGCCACACCACATGCAACAGGACCTTGGTATAGGCGGGATCGCGGTCATGTCCATGGCGGAACCAATCGCTCGCTACGACGTGCACTTCCACGGCCCCGACGCGGATAGGAGCCTCACCGAGCCGCAACTTGGCGTCTAGAAAGTCAGGTCCACTGCTACGGCTCCAACGCCCTGGCCGATAGACGGTGATAGACTGCTGATCGAGGGTCATGAGCGGCTGGCGCAGGAGATCTTGCCGTTGCCAGAGGAGATGCAGCAGGTGCTCGGATGGGTGATTGCCGCCTGAGGTGGGATGATAGGGTGCTTCCCGCTCGGCCACACAGAAGCTCGCGTCGCGGAGCTCGCGGTACAGAGCGGCAGACAAGGACATCTCATCGCGTACTTTCATGATTACCCCACCATCAGGTCATGACACCGGCGCATGTCCCTATCATGCCCCGTCCCACCGCAAGCATAAGCACCAAGATCAGAGTGCACACCAGCAGTAACGCGCCCTTCCCCCCCTCTCCCCCGGCTTTCTGGGGCCGGTCTTTCGTCCTCTCTCCCTCTGGGAGAGGGTTAGGGCGAGGGTGGAAGACTACTCCGTAAACAATTTGGTGATCTCATCCCTGGCAAACTGCGGAAGGGGCTGAAGCTCACTGCCGTCATGGAATAGAATTCCTTCCGACGGCGGCACGATGCGACCGATCGCCGCGCATGCAATATTGTCGACCTGGAGCGCCTGCCGAATCCGCATAGCATCTTCAGGTGGCGTCGTGATGAGCAGGGCGCCTGACGCGATGGTCCCGAGTGGGTCGAGGCCATAGGCCCGGCAGAGCAGTGCAGACTCTTCCAGAATGGGAATCTGGTTGCCTTCGATCATGATGCCAACCTGTGCCGCGGTGGCCAGTTCATGAACAGCCATGGCGAGTCCACCCTCCGTCGGATCGTGCATGGCATGGACGCGTCCCGCCTGGATAGCGATGTGCGCATCACGCACGACGCTGATGCCTGGCTCGAATAAGAAGTGTTTGGCGCGCTGGATGATGTGCTCAGGCACGTCACCACGCCTCAGCTCTTCCTCGCGCTCGCGCGCAATAATCGCCGTGCCCTCGATGCAAATCCCTTTCGTCAACAGCAGCACATCGCCGATCTGAGCCCCACTGGTGGTGATCAAGCCGGCAGGATCAACTTCCCCCAACATGTGGCCCGACAGGATGGGGCGGTCGAGCCCATAGGTCACTTCCGTATGCCCGCCCACCACGGCAATGCCAAAAGATTGGCAGGCCTCTGCGATTTGGGCGAAGATGGACTCGACCAGCGCGACCGAGGTCGTCTGTTCAGGCAGCAGTAGGGTGGCGAGAAACCACTTTGACTGACCACCGCGAGTAGCAATATCGTTGGCATTTACCACCACGGCATAGTACCCAATCGCATCGGTGGCAAAGGTGATCGGGTCCGATTTGGCGATCAAATAGTGGTCGCCCATGTCGATGATGGCGGCGTCTTCTCCCACGGCTGGTCCGACGATGACTCGCGAGTCCGCACACGTGTACGATATGAGCATGCGCTGCAACAGCTCCGGTGGGAGTTTGCCTGGTTTGAGAACGGACATCGGATGATCTTACCTGCGATGAGGGCTACCGACTCCAATGGTGGGACGGTCGTCCCCGCTCTGTCGCTGATACGCTTTCTTGGGTGCTCAATTGTCCGACGGATGGCGGTAGGTGAGCGCTTGTTGCGCCAGCGTACCGTTGCTTCCCAATTCCCGTTGACCGATGCCGTGCTGCCCCAGGCGCATCTTTCAAGGCCGCTGTTCGGTTCTCTGCTGGTATCCATAGAACACCCGCGAAAGATATCATGAACCATCATGCACCGCAAGGCACGTGCATAGAAGCCGCCCTTCTTGCTCACCTGCAGATGGGCTTGTATACTCCCCCTCATCAGGCCAATGAGCAGAAGGCTGAAACCTTCCGAGCGAGCCAATACGCCTCTACCCATGCATGACGCTGATCGCTGTGTCTATATACAATGACGCCACCAGTCACAGAACATGAACACTTCGGAATGCAAGAATGGAGCGATGCATATGATGCGATCTCAGTTGACGATTGATGACCGCCTGAACGCCTTTTGTAAGGACACCGACGCCTATCTGGAAGGAGTGGCGGGTGGTCCGCTCTCGGACCTGATCTTTGCCGCAAAAGATATCTTCGACGTCGTCGGCTATGTCACTGGAGGCGGTAACCCCGACTGGAAAGCTACCCATGAAGCCGCAACGCGTACCGCCTGGGTGGTGAGCGTGTTGGTAGCGGCCGGCGCCACCATGGTCGGCAAGACCATCACCGACGAGATCACCCGCGGGATTTTTGGCGAAAATGCCCACTATGGCACACCCCTGAATCCACGGGCACCTGGCCGTGTCCCAGGCGGCTCATCGAGCGGATCGGCCTCTGCTGTGGCTGGGAAGTTGGTCGATTTCGCGCTAGGCTCTGATACCGGTGGGTCTGTAAGAGTGCCGTCGAGCTTCTGCGGCCTTTATGGGATCCGCCCGACACATGGGCGCATTCCGCTTGACGGCATCCTGTTGCAGGCCCCGAGCTACGATACCATCGGCTGGTTTGCGCGCGACGCCGACCTGTTTGCCAGGGTTGGGTCGGCGTTGTTGCAACGCGAGATCCGCGCTGTGCGCCCACGTTCTCTCGTCATCGCCGAGGATGCCTTCGGAGTCGCCGATCAGGCGGTACAAGAAGCCTTGCGGCCGGCCGTCGACCGCATTGCCTCCTTGATCGGCCACTGCACGACAGAACGTCTCACGCCAGCACGGCTGAGCGACTGGTCAAGTCAGCAGCAGATTCTGCAGGGTCGGGAGGCCTGGGAAACCGCCAGGGACTGGATCGACCGCGTCAATCCGCGATTCAGTTTTGAGGTGGCCGAGCGCTACCGATTCGCCAGCGCCATCTCGGATACGGAAGTCGAGGCGGCCAGGGTCTCTCGGCAAGCCATCATCAAGCGCATGACGGCGGTCCTCGCCGACGGGGTGGTCGTCTGCCTGCCCACCACCCCGACCCCTGCGCCGCTGCGAGGGGAACGGTTATCGATACGAGATGTCTTACGGCCGCGCATGAGCACGCTGACCTGCATCGCAGGGACGACTGGCATACCCCAGATCAACCTGCCGCTGGCGGAGGTACATGGACTTCCCGTGGGCCTGTCGCTCCTCGCAGCCAGAGACTCAGACGAAATGCTGATCGCCTTCGCCCGTGAATTGGCAGACACGCTGAAACGATACACTGCAACCTGAAAATGCGAGCGCCCTCGACCATAACAGATCAAGGGCGCTCGCAAAGTGGAGGCGGCGGGAATCGAACCCGCGTCCGAAGGTCTTTAGCTGAAGGTTTCTACATGCGTAGCCGGTGTTTAAAAGTTCGCTCAGCCCTTCCCCCATCGGCAGGGGCATGGGGCCGAGCTAGCCCAGCTTGGATTTCGCGCCCCATCCCCCCGGGCGGGGAATGGTTGACTAGCCTGCTAAATGACGCCCTTACCCACCCCACAGGCGAGAACAGGAAGGACGTGGCTGGTTGTTAAGCAGCCAGTGCCAGTTCTTCGTTGGCAGTTGTGGTTTCCCATTTGTTTTACGAGCCAATGGGACCTCGGCATGCCGCCTTCGCCGCAATCACCCCCGTCGAAACCTGTCGCCCCCTTGAAGACGGGTGCTGGGTGGTGCATGCTACGGACTGAGGCTTGTCCTTACAACTTGCTCAGTCCTGATCATACACCTGCGTTGTTCACTTTCGGAACTGCCCTTTGAAGGCGCGCTCAATCTCGCGGTCGGCATCGCGCCGTTTCATGTCTTCACGCTTATCGTACTGCCTCTTACCACGCGCCAGGGCCATCTCGACCTTGACTTTTCCGCGGTGAAAATACAGCTTGAGGGGAATCAGGGTGAGGCCACGTTCCTGCGTTTTCCCAACCAACCGGCGGATCTCACGCTTGTGCACGAGTAATTTCCGCACCCGCTCGGGATCGTGATTGGCATAACCGCCATTCGGATATGGACTGATATGGCAGTTGTATAGATAAATCTCGCCATTGTCCACCGAGGCGTAGCTATCTTTGAGGTTGGCCCGTCCATCCCGCAGCGATTTGACTTCCGTGCCTTGCAGGACGAGACCCGCCTCAAAGTTCTCCTCGAGGTGGTAGTCGAAGCGCGCTTGTCTGTTGGTGCAAATGATCTTTTCGCCGGGCATACGATGAGCTCACGTTCATGTCTCAGTTTTCATTAGCACGTGTTAATATAGCTCTTTGGACGCTAAGCGGCAAGGGAAGGCAACGTCGAGGCGTGGGTTATGTTGCACCCAGCAGCCCCACGAGAGACCCCTTCTATGGGTGTCGCCACATGCGGTCAAGAACGCAAAAGCTTGGCGAGGCTCTTCGCTCTCGTACGCAGAGCTGCAACCATACGGCGGGAGAAGAGGATCGCCACCGACACGGGCTGGAATTTCCATTTGACCTCATGGTCAAATTCCTGTATAGCTTTCCTCTCAGTTTCTGCGGAAACGCCGCCGTGCGGTTCATGTATAGGACAGCAGATGACCCCTAACAATCGACACCAACCACATCTTAAAGCCGAACGGATGGACAGGGCCACGATGACGTCAGCAAATGTCAGTGAGGACAACGTACGTGAAGGTGTTGAGCAACCGGAGGGAGACTTCCAGCCAGCTTCCTACACCAGTCATTTGGTCGAAGTTGACGGATCGCGACTGCACTACCTGGATTACGGCACGGCTGGCCGCGCGCCGATCCTCTGCGTCCACGGCGGCGCGGCGCATGGGCATTGGTTCGATTTCTTTGCACCGGGGTTCGTCACCGACTTTCACATGCGCGCCCTGGATTTTCGTGGCCATGGCGATAGCCAATGGATGAACCCACCGGATTACACCTATGAGGTGCATGCTGCAGACCTGGCAGGAGTGGCAGAACAGCTCGACTTGCGCGATTTCGTCCTGATCGGCCATTCGATGGGAGGACTGGTCTCGTTGGTATACGCAGCCACTTACCCCGGCCGTATCCGAGCGCTGATCATCGTCGATTCCACGTTACGGATGCCCGAGGAGCGTGTGGCCATGTTACGCAATGTCGGGAACCGACCAGGGAGCCGATACGCCACCCATGAGGAGTTTCTCGCCCGCTATCGGCTTCGTCCTGACGGGACGACTGCCGCCCCGGAGATCATTCGCCATCTCGCCGAACGTGGTGGCCGACAACTCCCCGATGGCACCTGGACGCACAAGTTCGACCGCAATGTCTATGCGCAGCGCAATAGCTTCGATGGGATCCCACACTGCCGGAAGATTACCATCCCGACACTCGTCGTCAAGGGCGGCCGCAGTCTGCGCGTCACGCCTCAGCTCGTCGCTGAGGCCCAGGCACAGTGTCCTACCCTCGAACTGGCTGAGGTTCCGCACGCCGATCACCATGTCTTTCTGGATAACCCTCGCGGCTTCGAGCGGGTTGTGAAGGAATTTTTGTCCAGACACCTTTAGGCTGCTCGCCCCTCATGCCGGAGACTACAATCCATCCGCCGCCTGACCATCATGAGGTTGATGGTCTTTTGCACTAGACCGCCGGAACATTTTGGCGAAACCACGCTTGGCAGCTTCCACGAATGGGGTACCCAGTAGAACTCGGAACAGCGTGATAGGCATGGCGAAGGCTAGCCCCCAGGCCATGGCCTGCGCCATCGGCTGCACGAAGGGCTCGACCCCACCCCAGCCGTAAGCCGTGGGCACCAAACCCGCGAGCGTGGTGATCGCACTCGTCCAGATCGGCCGCAAGCGCGTATCGCTGGCCTCCAGACATGCCTCGTCGATGGATATCCCAACGGCGCGATTCTTGTTGATAAAGCTCACCAAGACGATGGGATAGGCGCAATTTCACCTTTTATCTGACGGCGTAGCCGCTACGCGGGAGCTCAAATGGTTGCTGGCAGGGTCATGACGAGTGACCGCTTCACAGTTCAGAGGTGTACAGGTAGGGTCGGGCGGCATACAGACGAAGCAAATGGCGATCCCCGAGTGATTGAAACCATTCTATCCTTGAGCGGCTGGAGCAAGACCTCGAGGACATGGCGGCGGAACTTGGGCAGCTCATCCAGGAAGAGAATCGCGTGATGCGCCAGTGACACTTCCCCCGGCATCGGCACATGGCCGCCACTGATCAGCCCCACTTCGGAGATCATGTGAGGGGGGGCGCGATACAGGCGGGTCGTGACCAACGCCCTGCGGCCGCCGGTGAGACCGGTGATGCGGTGAATGTGCGTGGTGTCGATCGCCTTCGCTAGGATCACGTCCGGGAGGCTCGTGGCAAGACCCCGCGCCGCATGGAACGCCTGATCAAAGCATCCGAGGAGCCGGGGCGGGAGGGTCCTATGCCATCGCTGGTGCTCCATCAAGCGAACGCCTCTGTGATGACAGTGCATCGTGGCACGGTCCAGAGGGCTCGGCAAGGATAACCTTTCACAGGACTCCAGTCATCACCGCTTCAGCACCTCGTCCGCCGCCCGTTCGCCGGAGCGGATGGCGCCCTCGATGCTGCCGCTCCATACGCCCGCGGTCTCGGTGCCGGCCCAGTGGATGCGGCCACACGGCTCGCGCAGCGCCTGACCGAAACCCGTCAGCACGCCGGGGGCGTAATGGGCGAACATGTCGCCGCGCGACCACGGTTCGGCGGCCCAGTCGAAGTCGTCGAAGTAGGTCGGCGTGGCAGCCTTCGGGCCGAAGCGCCGCACCAGGCCGTCGAGGAAGACCTTGCGGCGCTCCGCAGCCGACACCGTGGAATAGTGGCGGGACGGAGGGCCGAAGATGTACGCGGTGAGCACGCCGGGCTTGCCTTCGCGCGGCGTGACGTCGATCGACGCCTGCGGGATGCCGTCCATGTCCACCGCTTGGCCGGTGAGGCTGTCCGCCCGCCAGAACGCCTCCGGATAGACCGCGTAGCAGCGGATCGCCTGCCCCGCCGGCGAGCGGTCCATGAGCTGAGTCTTGAGCGGTGGCAGCGGCGGGTCGTAGTCCATCCGCGCGGCCAGGATCGGCGGTAGCGCGCTAATGATCCATTTGGCCCGCACGCTCACGGTGTCAGCAACCACCTCGGCGCCCTCGGCATCCTGCTTGATGCGGCGCACCGGGGCCTGGCAGCGCACCGCGCCGCCCAGCTTCTGCATCAGGCGCTCGGCGACCGCCTGCATGCCGCCGACGACGACGTCCTGTTGTGCACCCCCCACTGCCCCCGAAATCCATTCGAGGCTCTTCAGGGCGTGAACCAGATGGAGCGCGTGCAGCAGCGACACCTCGGATGGGTCGGACATGAAGACTTCCGTGAACATAGCCCGGAGCATCTTTTGCGCCGTGTCCGTCGTCGCGTTCAAGTGCGATTCGATCCAGGCACCGAGGGTCTGTGAGTCGTATTCGTGGGCCTTGGCGGCCTCCCAGGGGGCGTCGATGGGCACCTCGCTGGCCATCCACTCGAGCATCTTGGCGGCAAGGGCGAAATCCACGAGGGAGATCGGGTTGATGCGCGGGGTGCCGCCGGCATAGCGGTGGGTCTTGCCGTTGACGAACAGCAGATTGTCCCCCTCGGTGTACTGCCTACAAGTCTCCATCCCCATTTCCTCGACCAGGGCGTAGAGGCGGTCATGGCCCTCGCCGATGAATGTGCCGCCCCAGTTGATAGGCGTGCCGTCGCGCAGGATCTGAGTGTAAACGCGGCCGCCGATCCGCTCGCGGGCCTCGAGGACGGCGACGGTTTTGCCGGCTTGCTTGAGCTTGTATGCCGCCGCCAGTCCGGCGAAGCCAGCGCCGATGATGCAGACGTCTGCGTGGAGTTGATCCATGGTTAGTCTCTCCTGTGCGATCCACTTTCATTCGGACAGGCTCTGTAGCTAGCCTGCGTACTCTGTCGTAAAGAGACCCCCGAGAGTGCAACGTTGCACAGTGCGGGAGATGGCGATGGGATGATATGCCAGTTAGAAAAGACGGTGCGGTGGTTTTTGGCGACGGCAGCCGCGGCCAGCGAACGGTTGGCCACGGCTGGGCGGGTGTTCCCGTTGCCCTCGTTATAGTCATCCTGCGCCGGTTGTTGTTATATCGACAACGCACAACTCCGCGATGGGCATGAATCAAATCTGATATCCCGCTGAAAAATTGCGACAGATCCCAACGGTCTCGTCCCCTGTGCGCGCAACGCCGTCAGTACTGAATTCTGCCTGTCATGGTCTTGTACTTCTTCCAGACTTCCACGGCTTCATCGCGCAGAATCTGTTCCGCGGGAATCGAGCGCTGAGTGCTTGTCTTCTTGAGTTCAGCGTAGATCATCGAATCATCGAAATTGCCGTATTCCAGGGCGTCGCCCACGGTGGCCGCGAAGAAGATCTTTTCGATCCCAGCCCAGTACGCTGCTGCTGCGCACATCGGGCAGCATTCCGCGCTGCTATAGAGGGTGCACCCGTTGAGCTTGAAGCTACCCACCTTTTTGCAGGCCTTGCGGATCGCTTCCATTTCACCGTGCCACGTTGGGTCGTTCTCGGCCACCACACGGTTTGCCCCCTCCGCGAGGATCTGGCCATGCTTGTCGACAATTACGGTGCCGAACACACCACCGGCCTTGTCGACCAATGAGGTCTTCGCTGACAGCTCGATCGCCCGTCGCATGAATGCCTTGTCTTTCTCAGTCATAAGGCCTCCCTCTCATTGGCTTGGCGCCTGCCGTCTCAGGAGAGCAGATGCCAAAACGCCGCGATCTCTATTGCATACAACGCAACCAACAACGCGATGCCGGCCGGGTTTATCCATCTGGCGCTTTCCTTCGCTGGTAGCACCCACCAGTTCAATGCACTGATAGCGAGTGGCATAAACAGCCAGGCGATAAGCACGACGCTGATGACGTTCCCAATGAAGGTGCTCACGGCTGAGTGCAGTCCACTTAGTAGTGGACTGAGGAAGTGCAACTCCACCATAACGATTGGAAAGAGCCCCAACACCACGAGCATTGATTGTTTCCACGCGGGTGGAGATGCGCCGGTTGTTTGATTACTCGGAAACCATCCTGCGAAAGAGGTGGGCAGACGATGGCTCTCCCACGCCGACACCAGAGCGTCGTGTTCTCGTAGTAGACCCTGGCGTGCACTTGAGTTCAGCCAAGCGTCGAGCTGCTCGGGAGTAGCGAAGCGAACCAGAGTGGTCCAAAACGGCTGCTTTTCGGAGGGAGGAGGTTGCAAGAATCCGCCGCAATAGCCGGGAAACTGCGCCTCGGCCTTATGTATCCTGGCCGCCCATGCCTGGTAGTCCCGGATTTTGTCGGGCTTGACGTAGGTCGTGATAACCTCGGTCACCGTACTATCTGCATGAACTTCGGCGGTCTCTTCTTCAACTAATCCCGGCGTGCCGTTTGCCTCTACTAAGGAGTTGGCTTCGAGCAGCAGGCGGCGATGCGGTTCAGATTCCCGCCACGCGTGTAGCTGATCGGCGCTTCGAAAGTACTGAATGATGCGCCACTCGGGCTGACTTGGCGGAACTGGCGCATTTACCTCGGCACTGATGAAGCCCGGCAGGTCCGCAGCGATCGTGGACATTTTCGCGTGCCAAGATGAAAACTCCTGCTCAACCCCTGAGCGCAGGCGCATCTTGATGACAACTGCGGCAGGCAATGCGGAGACTGTTGCCTCTTCATTCATACGACGACGGCCCCGAAGACGCCGCCCGTGGAGTGTTCCAGGGAGGCACGTGCCGACAACGCGATGGCCCAACGCAGAAACGTCTCGTGATCGGTGTTCGACATAGGGAGTCTCCAGTTCAGTGAGATTTTGAGATTTACGGAGATGACCTGGCCCAAGAAGCCTCAGAGGAAGTCATCGAGCGACCGCCGCTCGTGCGGTCCTGCCCCCCATTCCCATCGATGCCAGGCCCGCAGCCCACAGTTCCGTCCTTAGGCAGTCCGCCCGCGCACAACCGACATCGCCAAGGGTTATCGGGTCTTAGAGGCTGTCCGGAAACAAAGTCTTTGAAAGATAACATCTTGTGCTACATCATGGGCAAGACTAAAATCGGAATTACTGGATAGTCAGTCTTGTGTCATGCTTTTAGCAATGTCTAACCATTTGATTTATTAGATGTTAATTTTTGGACAGCCTCTTAGCGCCGAGTTTCGTAACGATGACACAGTCATCTGATGAGATAAGATTATATTTAGTATATAATAGATAAAAACAATACACAAGTGTGCTATTGCGAGCGCATACAGAGGCATTGTCAACGTAGAAACTATCTCAATCACGGAGGAGTCGTGCCCGGCGTCGCATCCATGTCAGGGCACAGACCAGTTGTAGCAGGCCCAAGAAGAAGAGCACGTCATTATGGGCCAGCGACACGTCGCCCGGCATTGGCACATGGCCGCCGCCGATCAGACCCACATCCGAGATGGGGTGATGCGGGGCGCGAAACGCGCGGGTCGTGACCAACGCCGTACGGTCGCCGGTGAGGCCGGCGACACGGTGGCTGCGCGTGGGCCCGATGGCCGCGGCGAGGGTCATCGCCGGCAGGCGGATGGTGGGCTGCCGCGCCAGCATCGACTTCCCCGCCCCGACCGATTCGAGTATCAAGATGTTCGACATGCTACATGGTGGGTTCAGGCACGTGCTACGGCATAACTCATCGCCCACGTACCGGCGCCACTCCTCCAGCATGAGATTGCGGGCAGGGGAAGCGCAAAGGACAACGAAACGAACGTTTCCAACTCACTCGCTCTGCGGCTCGAGCAGGTACCTCTTCCCTTCCTCCGGTGTCAATTCCCGCGCGACGCGAGTTCTGGCTAGGACAAGTTTGTCCTCGATAGCGCCGCATATATCACAGACGTAAATCTTTGCCGTTTTATCCCTGCTCGCCGTAACGGCGAATCTGCCATTGGGGTTGAACATCGCGCTGTTTACAAAATCCGTGTGCTCACGCACCTCAACCAAGCTTTGACCTGTCCGCGCTTCCCATACCCGCGCCGTGCCGTCAAGGCTTGCTGTGACCACGAACTTGTCATCAGGACTGAAGACCGCACCCCGCACGTCCCCATTATGTCCGTGCAGTTCAACCAGGGTTTGTCCTGTGCTCACATCCCACACGCGAGCTGTCATGTCCGCACTCGCCGTGACAACCAGTTTACCATCAGGGCTGAACGCTGCATTCAGCACATCATCGGCATGACCCTGTAGTGCGACCAGGCCTCGTGCCGCACTTGGCTCCCATACCCGAGCTGTGTGGTCCCGGCTTGCAGTGACCACGAATCTCTCGTCTGCGCTAAACGCTACTCGATTTACGCCTTTGGTGTGCCCGCGCAATTCGGCCAGAGGTGTGCCAGTCGCTGTCTCCCATACCCGCGCCGTCTTGTCGTAACTTACCGTGACTACCCACTTGCCATCCGGACTGAAGGCCGTGCCCAATACTGCACCCTTGTGCCCATACATCTCGGCCATAGGTTTACCGGTCATCGCTTCCCACATGCGGGCGGTGCCGTCAGTACTTGCCGTAACCACAGACCTGCCATCAGGGCTAAAGGCGGCGTTCCACACAGCGTTTGTGTGTCCACGCATCGCAGCACGCATATATGATTTGATCAACGCTTGCCTGAGTGCGTCCTCGGCCTGTGCGGTGGATGGTTTATTGGCCACCTCTCTCGCCAGCAGTAGACTCAGTTCCGGATCAACCGGTAACTGAGATATCGCGCTGGCTGCCAATTCACGAGACAGGGCAATATTGCGCCGCTCCTTGGCTCGCCACCATTGCATTCCAGCCCAACCAGCCAGAACAGAGAACACCACTACCGCTCCCACAGAGACCAGCATGAGCCGCCGCCGATTCCGCTGGCTCACCTGCCGTAGTGCCACGCTCGTCTGAATAAAGTCTCGCTCCTCCGGGTTCAGGTCACTGGGTCGTTCCATTAGCCAACGCTCGGCTTCGACCAGAGGCGTCCGGCGCAATAGAGTGCCCTCCTCGCGCCTGGTGCGTTCCCAGTCGGCCAGGGCCTCCCCCAGCCGTTACCGCCCGAGCAGGAACCCCCGGTTCTCCTGGACCCATTGCCGCAGCTTCTTCCAGTGGACGGGTAAGCTGTCGTGGACTAACTCCGCTGTCGGCTGCTCCCGCTCTCCCCGGAGCACCACTAGCAGTTCGTCGGCGAGCCGCTGCAGGACGCGCTCATCCACCTCATGATCGGGGCCCTGTTCCACTAGAGCACCCTTCTCGATCCGCCGCCCGGCCATCATTCCTGCTCCCGCCTCCAACCAGATCAAGCGTATCAATAGGCGGTGTGCCACCTCCTGTTCGTCCGCGCTCAGCCCTTCGATCACTCGGTCGGCGTGGTAACGCAAGGCGCCCGCCACCCCACCCACCTCCTGGTACGCATCCCAAGTGAGCCAGCGCCCCCGCTGTTTGCGCCAGAGCAGATCCAGGGTGTGCTGCAGCAGCGGTAATGACAATTCCCCACGGACCTGCGCATCGGTCCCTATCTGTTTCATGAGTCCTTTCTCGAAAATCGCCCCCACCTGGGCCGCCGGCGCTTCGATGACCTCGGCCACCTCCTGTTCCGTCATCAGCTTCAGGTAGACCTGGTGGTTGACCACCCGGCCAGCCAGATCCGCATAGCGCCCAACGCGACCGTAAAAGTCGGCCCGCGTCGTCACCACCACCAAGGCGGGACGGTGGGGGTGCTGGACCAGCACCAGGAGCGCGTCCAAGAAGGTCCGCCGCGCCTCCTCGGCCTCGCAGAGAGTGAAGAGTTCCTCCAGCCGGTCCACCAGCAGCACAAACCTCGCCTCTGGGGGCAGCAGGGCCTGGAGGATGGCGAGCAGATTCCCGGGGTCGCCATGTAACCGACCGAGAATGGCTTCACCAGCCGTGAGGGGGTCGCTGTGGGGCTGAAGGCGGCGTAGCATCGTGGCCAGGGCCTGGAGGGGGTGTGGCCCGGGGCGGATGAGAAGCCATGGCCAGGCGGCACTACTGGGGAGAGCCCCAGCCTCTAGCCGAGCCCATAGGCCGGCCTGTACTAGAGAGGTCTTCCCACTGCCCGAGGGCCCCACGATGGCCAGAAACGAATGATAGGGCAGTCACTCCAGCATGTCTGCTATATAAGCCGTGCGCCCGAAGAAGAAGCGCGCGCCCTCCACGCCGATGGCGGCCAGGCCGCGATAGGGGGCGGGGTCGTCCGGCAGGTCGACCTCTAGCGGCGTGGGCAGGGCCTCTCCCTTGAGGGCGGCCACGAGCTGGGCAAAGGTTTCAGGTTCGTCTAAGCTGGTTGTGAAGCGGATCCAAGTGTCCACGTTAGCCCAGGTCGCTTGGGGCGGTGGCGAATTCGGCAGGAAGGCGTAGAGGACCCGGAACTCGGGAAGATCGTCGCAGAGGACGTACGCCAGGTCGCGTTCCTGCCGCTGCACCGGCCCCAGTCCGTGGGGACCCCAGACGATGAGGACGGCAGCAGACGCGTTCATTGCCGTCTCGATCTCCGCCCGACAGGAGAAACCGGGCTGGAGCCACGCCTGGTCCAGCCACACGCGGAGGCCAGCCTCGTGAGCCAGACGGGTCGCAAGCAGCTCGACCCGCGCCGCATCTCGGCGACTGTAGCTGATGAATACGTCGTAGCTGATGGCAGTCTCGCTCATCGTAAGCGCCTCCCGGGGATGCGACGAGGCTGAGGCCCTCGTAGCTTCACCACCCTCACGACCCGGATTGGTCAGGTCCTTATGAAATCTGGCGGCTTCAAGGCCGCTGGTCTACGCCTCCAGGGAGACGCAGGTTGGCTGAAGGTGCTGGATATGGACAGGTCTGCGTCAGCTTCTTCGGTTTGTCCTATGGTGCTGTAAGCGGGACGTACCATGGCATAAGGCGCCATATGCTGGCAATGTGGCGCGAGTATATGGAGGCGAAACGATTGTGTCAATAGCCATAATGGGCCATCCCGTGCAGCGGGATGAGCCAGAAGGTGTTGTCATGTTCGATCGAAGACGACAGCGTCCGAGGGCTGGAGCAGCTCCCGTTCATGACCGCGCTCGGGATGGTGAGAAGTTTCACGGGGGCCATGGGCTGAGCCTGATGTTCAACACTTCTGGGTGTGGCCATGACGGTTTTGGCGCCATACGGCCGTATCGTGCGCGCCCATAAGTATCGTCATCCGTGCGACCAGCATAGCAAGAGTGCAAACACCAAGATCCGTAGGCAATTGTCTGGCTGTAATCCTCTTCCCCAGCGGTTGGCGCAGCACTACGAGGACGTGCCGTCGGCACGCCGGCAGCTCATCCAGCAACAGAATGCCATGGTGCGCCAGCGACACCTCGTCCGGCAGCAGTGCCGACTCACGCCTCTGTTCGTAAAAACTGTCCTCTACATGACGCTGCACTGGACTGGGATCGCAAGCTTGCTGCCGGGCGAGCCGGGTGACGTTTTTTACAAACCGGCCGCCGCTCAAGCCCGCAGCGACGACGGGGTCATGGGGGAGCCCGGCCCAGGTTGCGCCAGTGAGGCCAACGACGCGGTGGATGCGCCTGGTTTCAATGGCTTCGGCGCGGGTCATCGTCGGCAGAATAGTGGTGAGCCGCCGCTCCAGCATCGACTTCCCCGCCCCAGGGGGACCGAGCAGGAGGTCAGAATGCGTGCCTCAGATTCCGGTTTAGGTGAGTGAAGGCTACCGTGTTGGGGTGATAATCCCACTCTACAGGGATCGACACAATTTTACATTCCGGCTGAGCGCGTAAGTGCAGCGATTGGTGGCTTCTCATCCAGCAATTCCCGCTGATGGCCCGATCGCCTCAGACATCAGCTTCAAGGAGTGAGTGTTGAGCAGTTTGGCCATCCATGTCGCTCTGATACAGGTATTTTTGCCATCAGAGAGGGCCACGTGTCTCGTTGCAAGGGGCATCAAGTCGTGATCGGGGCGCACCTTCCCCACGGCGATGGCATCTCGTTCGGTACTGGCGACGGAAGCGCCCAGGAACGCTTGAAATTAAGGGGAATCGATCACAAAGATGGGTTGGGGTCGTTTCAAGCCGTCAAATAGGGCTTCGAACAGTTGACGCATGGATTGCAGTTCGTAGGTATAGAACAGCGAACGCAGGCTCTCCCACAACTGGCGCTTGCTGCCAAGCTTGGCCCACACGGCCTGAAACAAGGCACAACAAAGCTGTTGCGTCTGATCCACCAAAAACGCCAACATCATGAGCATGGCAAACACCACCGAGAGATTCTTCTCGCCATGTCCGTAGTTGTGCTCGAAGTTGTAGCCTTGGTTCTTCAGCGTGTTGAACGTCTCATTTTCGATCTTCCAGCGCGCTCGGCCACCCCGCATAAGCTTGTAGACGTTGCGCTTATTGACCCGCAGGTCCGTCACCCAACTGAAGTGTTGCACCTGGTCCTGGCCCATCTCCCAGGACTCGATGAAATTGACCCGCACGTCCGCTCTCGATCCATTGAGCGGCATGTCATTGACAAAACGACACCGATGCACCAGCCCGGCAGCGCGATCATGCCGCTCGTAAGCAGTGATGCGACCCGCTTCTTCGGCTGCCTGCACCTGCTTGAACACATAGGCATGATCCCCTTCTTTCACCCCGAGGATGTAGTGACACCCATAGTCGTGCAGGGTCTCAATATGGGGGGCATTGGAACTCAGGGCGTCTTCGGTAATGATGAACTGAAGATGTGGATGATCCTGGCGAAGTGTGGTGATGAAGCGTTTGGCAGCATTGCGTTCGCAATCATTTTTCTTCGTGCCGTCTTGCTTGACAATCGGTTCGGGCATGAGCGGAATCACTTCACGAAAATCCGGATGGATGATCGCGGCTGCCAGCATCTGGTGCTCATAGGTGACCGAGCCGTTGCGGTGTTCGTTTTGCAGGCACGAGTCACAGTGGATGGTCGTGGAGGAAAAATACCCGGTGCCATCGAGCGCTACCACATAATGGCCATCGAGCAACACCATTGGTTCAAGCGCCTTGCCACGCTGGAGTTGTCGAAAGACGAGCTTGCACGAAGGGCGCAGAGACTCAGGCGAAACGGGATCGAGGCGCTCCCGCATCCGCGTGTCACAGGGCGCGCGTGCGATGCTATAGATGGTCTTCAAATTGCCTTCTGCCCGTTGTTTGTCAAAGGCGAGCAGGGATGGTGCTTTGAGGGAAAACATGGCAAACGCCGACATCAGCGCATCGTCCAGGGGAATCTCTACCTCGGCCACGCCATCATCCGCGAGGGTGGCGAAGTGCTCATGAAGCAAGCGGAAGAGCGAATCGGCACAGAGATGTTTGCGTCCTTTTGGCGCCACAGTAGACATCGCAACCCCCAGCCTGACGTCATCCACGAGCGCAATCGTTGCCATGAGAGCCGTATTGTGGCATTCATGTTTACGAAAAGCCAGTTGGAAGGTTGGCGTGGTTACTGGGATTTATCGACCTCCGGGAATTGCTGCTTCTCATCTTAGATTTCTGTGCAGCCCAGAGGGGGACTGCCAGCCCAGCATTCATCGTACACCGGCTGAACTGGGGGCAGGACAGTGAGGCCGCAGGCCTACAAAAGTCTCCTGACGATCTTGGCGTTCCATTCCATGCCCATGTCATTGATCTCCCGCGTCAGACGGGCCCCATCAGGATCGCCGGAGTAGGCTTTTTTCCATGCATCGAGGGTGGCATAATCGGGGATCTCCCACAGCGCAAAATAGTGTGGGCGGGTCCCCAACAGCATGTCTCGCGCGAACAGGCCTTCCAGCTTCATCTGCGGGAAAATTTTCGTGTAATGCTCGACAAAGCGGCGATAGGCATCGGCCACCTCGCGCTGGGTCACGCCAGGTTTGGGGTCAAATTCAACCAGATAATACATCATGGCAGCGTTCCTCCCGGCAGCAGGAGCGTAAGGGGGGCACGGTCGTCCAAGGTGCAGGGTTGATGAGCCGCAGCGCATCCCACTGTAGCATATCCATTCGCTAGACAACAAGCGGAGCCAACGTCCGGAGATCCCACGGTTGACCCAGGCCGTGAAGGAGCGTATCCTAAAGCCACGAAGTACCCAATGCCGGAGACGCAGACGGCTGTGTCATCTTACTCTGTCGGAGCGTTGGAATCCATAACCAGAGCGCACTGTCACCGCTACAGTGTCGTTGGTTCAAGTGTGCTCGAGATGACCTACAGACGCATTGCATGTCCGGTTGCTAAGCAGGTGCCTGCGACATTGTCCGGCGGTGCAGGGCAGTCGCAAGTTTGAGCCTTCAAGGGGATACTGATAATGACAGACACCAGTTTGACCCCGCAGCGGTTTTTCGCTGAAAAGTTCGGCATCGCCAAAGAGAGCCTGGGGCGTATCCTCGGCGGCGTGCTGGGAAAAGCCGCGGACGATGGGGATATCTATTTTGAATATCTCGTCGGTGAGTCGATTAGTCTCGAAGATGGGGTCGTGAAAAAAGCCTCGAAGAGCATTTCGCAAGGGGCAGGCGTGCGCGCCATGGCGGAGAGTCGCACGGGGTACGGCTACTCCGATGAGATCACTGTCGAAAACCTGGCACTGGCCGCCCGTACCGCCCGCGCCATTGCGTCTGAAACCACCAAGAGCGGCGCGGTCGCCGTCGGCCAACCGGCGCAATCGCCCCACGATCTGTATCCGGTGCAAACCTTCCCGACCGATGTCCCGGCAGAAGCCAAGATTGATCTCCTGCTACAGATCGATCGTATCGCCCGCGCCTACGACCCGCGTATTAGCAAAGTGTTCGCTTCACTGGGCAGCACACAGAAGATCATTCTGATCGCCACCGCCGAAGGTCTGGTGGTGGGCGACATCTTACCGCTCGTGCGCCTGTCGGTGAGTTGTATCGCCGAGGATGGGAGCAATCGCCAGACGGGGACACACGGCGGCGGCGGACGCTTTGAGTTCGCCTCCTTGCTAGAGGGCAAGCGCTATGAGCGCTTCGCACGAGAGGCCGCCCGGCAAGCGATTGTGAATCTCGACGCTGTCAATGCCCCGGCCGGCTACCTCGATGTCGTCCTTGGGCCGGGCTGGCCCGGTATACTGCTGCACGAAGCCATTGGCCATGGCCTGGAGGGGGACTTCAATCGCAAAAAGGTCTCAGCCTTCAGCGGCCGCATCGGCGAGCAAGTGGCGGCCCCATCGGTCACAGTGGTTGATGACGGGACGATGCCGGGGCGACGGGGGTCGCTTAACGTCGACGACGAAGGCACCCCCACCGGTCGCACAGTGCTGATCGAAAACGGCATTCTGCGCGGTTATCTGCAAGATCGTTTGAATGCTCGTCTGATGGGTATGCCGCTCACCGGGAATGGCCGCCGTGAGAGTTACGCCCACATTCCTATGCCACGGATGACCAACACCTTTATGCTCCCCGGCGAATCCGATCCAGAAGAGATCATTCGTTCCGTCAAACACGGCCTGTACGCGGTAAACTTCGGCGGCGGCCAGGTGGATATCACCAACGGCAAGTTCGTGTTCTCGGCTAGCGAGGCCTACATGATCGAGGACGGCAAGGTCACGCGCCCGGTGAAGGGGGCGACGTTGATCGGCAATGGCCCAGACGTACTAACCCGTGTAGCGATGGTGGGAAACGATCTGCAACTGGATGAGGGAGTGGGTACCTGCGGCAAAGACGGGCAGTCGGTGCCCGTCGGCGTAGGGCTGCCGACGATCCGCGTCGACGGCATGACCGTCGGTGGCACGCAGCGCTGAGGCTAAGGAGGACGCCATGGGCATGGAACGTGATTTAGCCCACGATCTGCTGGCCAAAGTGCGCCGACAGGGAGCCACGGAAGCGGATCTTCTCATCGTCGAAACGGATTCGTCCACCACGCAGGTGCGGTTGCGCGACATCGAATCGCTGAAAAGTGCCCAGGAGCGCCGTTTGCACCTGCGGGTGATGTTTGACAAGAGTTCGGCCGCCACCTCGACCTCGGATTTTTCCATGCGGGCCCTCGACCATCTCATCGACGAATCCTGCACCCTGGCCCGCGCTACCGCGGCGGATGCATATCTCGGCCTGCCAAACCCCGAGTCAATTGTGGCCTCGATGCCGGACCTGGCGCTCTTCGATGATGAGGCCCAAGATCTCGATGTCGAGGAGAAAATCGCCTTGGTAAAGCAGGCTGAGGCGGCCGCCCTGGACTATGATCCACGCATCACGAATTCGGAGGGGGCGGGGCTCGACACCCACTTCAGCCAGATCATCTACGCCAACACCCATGGCTTTGTGGGGGAATACCGCACCTCGTCGTTTACGCTTGCGGTGTCACCCATCGCTGCTGCGGGCGGCGCGATGCAGCGCGACTCATGGTATGCCATGAACCGCCAATTCAAGCTACTTGAAGCTCCGGAAGTCATCGGCAAGACCGCCGCCAAGCGCGCGCTACGCCGGCTGGGCGCGCGTAAAATTGCCACCCAGGAGGCTCCCGTGATCTTCGATCCCGAGATGGCCGCCAGCCTGTTGCGCACACTGGCTGGCGCGGTGTCCGGGACGTCGATCTATCGCGGCAGTTCCTTTCTCCTCAACCGTCTGGGACAGCAAGTCGCGGCCGACACCGTGACGGTTATCGATGATGGCACGATTCCCGGCGCGCTAGGCTCTCGCCCATTCGACGGGGAAGGCCTGCCGACACAGCGCACGGTCGTGGTCGAACATGGTGTGCTGCAAAGCTATCTCCTCGATACATACTGTGCACGACGATTGGGCCTGACTTCGACCGGTAATGCCGCGCGTGATGCCGCCGGCATCAGCGTCGGTGCCTCCAATTTCTATCTCGTTCCAGGGACCTACACGCCGGCGGAGATCATCGCCTCGGTCAAATCTGGTCTCTATCTTACTGAGCTCATTGGCTTTGGCGTCAATCTGGTGACTGGCGATTATTCGCGGGGGGCTGTAGGGCTCTGGATCGAAAATGGCGAGTTGACGTATCCGGTGGAAGAAATCACCATTGCTGGCAACCTCAATGAGATGTTGGGTCACATCGAAATGGTCGGCAACGATCTGGTGTTCCGTGGCCGCACGGCCGCGCCGACGCTCAAGATCGCGCGCCTGACCATTGCCGGGAACTGATCATGTCCTCGAACCAACCTGACCAACTGTTCTGGGCAACGCGCTGGACGTTAAGAGATGTGGTGGCGCTGGTCGTTACTGCCATCGTACTGGGGGTCGTCTTCTACCTGTGGGGCTGGGCGGTGCAGCTACTAAGCCGCATCCTGGGAGATGTGGTGACTGGATTGTTTTATGGCATCTGGTTCTGGGCTGGGCTCATCCTCGCGTATGCCATTCGCAAGTCGGGTGCGGCGCTGCTGGGTGAGTTCGGCGCCGCCCTCGTGGCATACGCCCTGGGGAGTACGCTGGGCAGCCCGATGGGCGCGCTGATGCTGGTGTTGGGTTGGGTACAGGGATTGGCGCTAGAGATGGTCTTTGCCTGGGCACGCTTCCAGCATTGGGGCATGGTCACGATGTTGGTGGCAGGGGCCGTGGCGGGAACAGCGAGTTTTGCGGTCAACCTCGCAGTCGACCATGGGATCAGCCTCGCTGCCGAGGTTGCATCCAGCCGCGGCGTCAACCTCGTGGCGCCGCCGTTTCTGATTTTCCCGCACTCAGCTGGTATCATCATCGCCATCCTGTGCATCGCCATCATCAGTGGCGCCGTCCTCGGCGGGCTGGTGTGCAAGATTCTCGGCGATCGCTTGCTCGCCATCGCTCCAGTACGGCAGTTTCTTGGCACACAGGTGTCCTATGAGGAGTCGGCCCAGACACGACCCTCTTGATTTATCCGGGGTGCCCTTTTTTCGCCATACTAGTCTCGTGATTCTGCGGCGTTCGGATGTCGGCGGGGGATCGCCTTCCCCTGTGCCTCATCATCTCTGCTGAGCTTTTCTGCAAACCCTTCACAATGCAGCATCGTAAGCGAATTAACGGCTTTTCTCCCCTAAGTTCGGACAGCTGCAAGCCAATAGCCCCAGCTCCAGAAGAAATCATTGACTCTCTAATAGGGGAGTGCTAGGTTCCCGGAAAAAGCGAGGAGGGGTGGCATGGCTGAATTGACACGTTTTGGGGTTTCCATCCAGACTCGTCTGCTCGAACAGTTTGACCAACTAATCGCTCAGAAAGGTTATGTCAATCGCTCTGAAGCGATTCGCGATCTGATCCGTGGCGAGCTCGTGGACGTCGCTGCTGAACACGACGAGGGGGAGATGGTGGGCACGGTGACCTTTGTCTACAACCACCATGTGCGCCAGCTCACAGATATCTTGACCGAGTTTCAGCATCAGAATTATGGCGCGGTCATCGCCTCCCTGCATGTCCACCTCGATGCGGAAAACTGCCTGGAGGTGCTGGTGGTCCGGGGGAAGAGCGGGGAAATTCGCCGCATCGCCGACAAGCTCATTGGCACCAAAGGGGTGAAACACGGCAAATTGACCCTGACCACGGCCGGAAGCGATCTCACCTAAAGGCGCAAGGTGTTTCTGGCGTGAGCACTCACCCAGCTTGCTCCCCGCACCATGTCCCGATATAGGCGCCCGGACGATGTTGCCCCTCCCTCCGGCAAAGGGGTGAGGTGAGGGCGGAGCCAAGCGAGTTCTGTGACCCAACTTCCCTCATCCCACCCCCCTCCCCAGGGTAGAAGGCGCCTCATCCAGCCGCGAGGGAGTTTTGTGGGTCGCGGTGCCACGATCGTCTATTTTATATTTATCCAGTGTTATGCTTGCACCTTTTGTAACCTCCAGCCATGACAGTCTCGCGCTCGTGATGGAAGGGAATAGCGCCGATGAATCTCCACTCAGCAGGACGTCGGGAGGCTTGGGCGGACGCAGTACTCTCTGATGCGGAGGAATCACAGAATAACCTCGATCCTACAGGCAACCAGGTTCTGGATAGCGAAGTTGTGGCCAGCATGAACTCTGTCACCTGTGGCTATCATCGCCAACCGGTCTTCCGCGACGTGACGTTAACGCTCCATGCGGGCCAACTCGCGGGGTTGGTAGGGCCAACCGGCTCGGGCAAGACCACGTTATTGAAGGCCCTGCTTGGGCTGGTACGCCCGTGGCAGGGGGAGGTGCGCGTGTTCGGGGCGCCGATGACGCGGGCGACGCGGGCGCGCATTGGCTACGTCCCTCAGCTAGAGACATTGGACTGGCAGTTTCCGGTTACAGCCGAACAGGTGGTACTCATGGGAGCCTATCGCGGCATGAGTTGGCTGCCGTGGTGCAGGGCATCCGAGCGCGGGGCGGCGTTCCAGCTCATGGAACAGCTGGGGATTGCTGAGTGCATCGGACAACACATTCGCGAGTTGTCGGGTGGTCAACAGCAACGCGTCTTTCTGGCGCGCGCCCTCCTGGGACAGCCGCAACTGCTCATTCTGGATGAGCCTACGGTGGGTGTCGATCTGAAGACGCAGCACGACATCTTGCACCTGCTTGGAGACCTGCGCCAGCAGGGGATCACCATTGTGCTGACAACGCATGACCTCAATGCTGTGGCTGCCCATCTGCCATGGTTAATCTGTTTCAACCGCGGCGTGATCGCCCAGGGGCCGCCGGATGTGGTGTTCACGACGGATGTCCTACGCGCGACCTATGCCTCGGAGATGCTGGTCCTCCGACAACACGGCTACCTGTTGGTCGCCAACAGCCCGCTGACCTATCAGGGCCGTCACGGTGATCAGCTTGATTGAGTGGCCCCTTGCCTCCCTGCTGGAACCGCTGTCCTACGTGTTCTTCCGCCGCGCCTTGCTCGCCTCATTCCTTGTCGGGGCGTTGTGTGGTCTGGTTGGCGTCTACGTCGTCCTGCGTCGCATGAGCTATATCGGCCACGGCCTCTCCCATGCGGTGTTCGGGGGGGCGGTCATCAGTTATCTGATGCAGGTGAATTTCTATCTCGGAGCCGGGCTCTGGGGGGTGGCCTCAGCGTTGCTCATCAATGAAGTGGCGCAGCGACGCAAGCTTGGGGCGGATGCGGCCATCGGCATCGTCACCACAGCGAGCTTTGCGGTCGGTGTGGCCGGCATCAGTCACCAGCGGCGCTTCACCCGGAACTTCGAGGCAGCCCTGTTTGGCAATGTCTTGGGCATTACCCCGGCCGACCTGTGGATGATTGCCGGGGTGGCCATAGTCGCCATTGTCGGTATCCTCATCCTATACAAACCACTGCTGTTCACCACCTTCGACCAGGAGGTGGCGGAAGTCTATGGTATCCCCACACACCGGGTCAACGCCGCCTTCGCTCTGATCCTGGCTGCAGTAATCCTCGTCTCGATGCAGGTCATGGGCGTAACACTGATCGCTGCCGCCCTCGTCATCCCCGCCAGCGCCGCGCGACTCCTGACACAGCGATTTGACCGCCTGCTCTGGCTCGCGAGCCTCATTGGAGCCGGGGTGAGTGTGCTGGGCATGTACGCCAGTTATTACCTTGACCTGGCGTCAGGGGCCTCTATCGTGTTGATCGGCACCGCAATTTTCCTGGTCGCATGGCTGATCAGCACCGGCCAGCAAGGACACTAGAGGGCCCCCCGCGAAAAAACTACCTTGAGTCATTCAAAGCTCTGCAGCTCAGGTACTTCTATATCAGCAACGTGAGATTGACAGCGCCCAGCGAGAGTAGCGAGACGCGATCATCGGTCACCAGCAGGCCATTACTCATCGCGTCTTTCCCAAGGTCATAGTTTTGAGTGTTTGCGGCGAAATTTGTGAGGGATTTGATCGAAAAGCTTCGGCTTGTGGCGCCTATTTAGGTAGGTGAATAATCCCGGTTACGAGATTCTCATCGCGGAGGTTTGTATCCGAAGTGTAAGTATTCGCGGTTTATTCATTCATCGGCAAGTGATGAGACGCCACTGACACCTGTGGGTTGTTTAGCCGCTGACCCAGCGCCAGCATACCACGACGGTACGCGGAAGAGAGGGCCTCAATAAGTATCAACAGCATGCAACCGACCCCCCAACAGCCGCGCGCGGCTGTTGCCGGAGGCATCGGACTAACTCGCATAGGCAGTGAAGGGCATACGGCTGACTGACGACGCGTTGATCAGTGATGCCGCATTGGGGAACACGTGTCGGGGTGCCATAGGCGTACGAACCTTGGGAGACCTGGGCGCTTGACAAGTGGCTCACATCGAGACCTATTCCAACCCTTTGAGCCTGGTGAGAATATCGGGTCAGACACCGATAAAGGCGGTTTGCCGATCAACCGCTTCGAGAGGGACGCGGCATAAACCGCCGCGCCTCTTAAGCAGAGGCGTTAGCGTCACGACGGTACAGAAAAGGAGGTAAAACCATGAGCACCTTTGACGAAGTCCTCAGGGCAAACGACAGCTATGCCCAAAACTTCACTCTGGGGCATCTTCCTCTCCCACCAGCGCGTAAATTGGCGATTGTCGCTTGTATGGGACGCCAGACTGATGGTGGATCAAATGCTGGGGCTGAAAACAGGCGATGCCCACATCATCTTTCAGAATCACCGATGGATTGTGTGCCAGATCATCAGTGACCCCTCCTCCGAAGCACAACTATTGCCGCTGCTGATGTTCATGCATCGCGGCGAGCATCGGTATCGAGCATGCCCTAGGAGTTCAGGATATATCGGCGATAAATGCCTGGACGGTATCCGGCATACCGGAGAAACACCCGTGAGAGATGAGAGGCGTCGCTAAAGCCCACCTTCTCTGCAATATGATCGAGTGTATATCCTCGCTCATAGAGCAGCTGTTTGGCCACTTCAATTCGGACCTTCGTGACATATTCCTTCACCGTTACCCGGAGCTCGACGGGGAAGAGATGTGCGAGATGCCCTACTGAAACCCCAATCGCCTCCGCGACCGTGATAACCTGAAGAGCCTCGCCATAATGGGTGCTGATGTAGGATAGTGCCTTGACGACGTAGAGGCTGAAGGTCGGTGGAGGGGCCACCACGGTATGCCTGATTGCAAGCAATTCAATGAGCTCCCGCAAGAGTCTATCGAGAGAGCCTGGGTCGCCAGTGAGCCTGTACACGGGCAGCGAGGCTAACTCTGAAGGCAGCTGGGAACTAGGCGAACTACCGGCGAGGAGGAGCACAGGGCAAGCGAGAGCCATCGACTGCACTATACGGACCAGGCGGGTACTATCAGCGGACAGCAGCGATTCATGCACAACTAGTAGGGCGGGGAGATGGTGCGAGAGCCAGCGTAGGGCGATAGTCGTATTCGCCGCGACATCGGCCATGACATACTGCTCAAGCACCAGCTTCAACGTGACCAATGGCCCCAGTGCACTCCCCACGAAGAGCACGCTTGCCCCGGGACCCTGGGGATGACGCGAAGCCAGGTGGCGCCTGGGCAAGAAGCAAGCATCAGCCCGGTCACTACGTAGGGCTGCCTTGATCAGGAGGCATAGTTCCTCGCCACTGAACGGTTTGGTGAGATAATGAAAGGCGCCATTCTTCATCGCCTCCACCGCAGTGCGCACGGACATGACCGCGGTCAAAATGATCACCTTGAGCTGAGGTCTCGTGTCGTTGATCTGCGCTAAAATTTCTAGGCCATATACACCCGGCAGCCGAAGATCGAGCAACACTAGATCCACGTGATGGGAGTCGAGAGTGGCATGAGCGGCCGGGCCATCATGGGCCTCCAGAAGATCATACTGATCGCCCAGTAGGGCGTGACAGAACTCATGAACTCCCCGCTCATCGTCGACGACCAGGATCACAGGACGATGGTGGTGCATGCCATCGGCGAGCTCTGGCGCATGAGTCAATAGCCCTGTCTCTGGCATGGGCAGCCCTCCATGCAATACTCGGAGCCTCTCGGAAAAGTTCAGCAGATCGCAGGACGATCCAATCATTGGGGATATGTAACCGCCTGCATCCCGCTTATGGAGCAACCTTATCATAAATTTCAAAAATGATCAAAAATTGCTTCTTTTATCACCGGCGCTGCCGTTAAGGACCCTTCGGCATCCGAGCCGCCGGGATGAACCATAGATGTTACAGTCATATGCATATTTTGCGCAGTGACCTCTGTTTTCTACCCACTATCATCCTGAGGTAGCTGCACAGGTAACCGTGGTCTCCGCCCCAGCGCTCAATGAGGCGCTTGCGCACATGCGAGGGACGCCCACGTCGCTTGGGTGGGCTCCAGCGAGGCGGCGGCACGTGATACGATAATAGTTCTCGCACACTCCAGCAATGACCCGTGATACCAGCCGCCATGGCCGGCGTCGTTGCGCTCGCGGCGCTGAGACTCGCAGGAGGGGTACAAAAATTATACACTGTACCGATCAGATACATCCCGTGCTGCAAGGTCACCGTGTGGCGTGCCAGCGCACGGCCGCGGCGTGTCAGCGACGCCAAGCGCTCGCGAAAGGTCGCGTTTAGCCGCTCCATGTAGGCGGTGTTAATCACCCCGTCACCGTGCGAGCGATACCGGAGGGTCTCGACACGCGCAGGTGTGCCATCGACAATGCGGCGTTCGACCTCGATCACCCGCCGCTGGGCATAGCGCTTCACAACCTGCGCGATACAGACATGACGCCAGGGACGCAACCGAGGGCGCCCCTGGCCTCCCGTATGTACGGGATCGCGAAAGGTCTTGCGGATGGCCCGGATGTATGCACACAACCCGTCGGTACAGAACAAGAGGGGACGCGGCTGCGCACAGGCACGCACCCGTTCTATCAGCCGCCGAAGCAGTGGCATGTCGCGCCGCTCGCTGACCTCGCCAGCCAACCACAACCGGGTCTTGACCATTATCGCCAGCGCCATCCAAACGATGTCCCCTTGTTTCTTGACGCGTATCTTATCCGCTTGCACTTGACCCAGGTCCCGCGGTTGCTCCACCAGATGAGCTTGCACGGCCTGTCCCTGGCAGCCTGCCCGTGCCCACCACGCTGCCACCGTTCGCTCGTCGAAGCCGAAGGCGACGATGATGGCCTGTAAGGGACAGCCATGGGCCAGCAGTGTGACCACGAGGCTCATCGTCTCGGCGGCAGTGCGCAGGCGGTAAAATGCTGTCCCTTTCGTGATGCTGAACGTCTTGTGGCACACGGTGCAGAGGAAGCGCCGGTCCTTGCGTGAGTGGATGCGAAGATTGCCCTCGCCTCTTTGGCCTCTGGCAGGGCACGCCAGATTGGGGCAGCATATAGCCGTGGGGTCCATGATGATTCTCCTCTCCCGGCGTTGCTGGGGAGCATGCCAAGAAGGAGTATGCCTTGACGCCCATGTGCATTACAAGTGTAGCTCACCACGGTTTAGTGGAGAGCTACCCTGATCGGAAACCGCTCTAAATACTCTGCTATGGAGTTCTCCTTAAACTTGCCGGCGGGATTTGCCCTTGACGTCCTGTTGCGGACGCTATATATTTACGTGCATCGTGTAAATAACGTACAAATGGGACGAGCATGCTAATTTCTCCGGATTATACCAATAGGCACTATATCATTGCCATTACCAACTCAACTGGGTGGGCCGAGTTGGCAGCAGACTTTACCTATTCATGCATCTTTCTGGGAACCTCACCTCCGAGAAGCGGTTTGACTATCTCCCCGGAAGCTTTGGCTTTCATCCCACTGATCGACTGGCCGAGGAAGTGGCCTGTATTAGCCATTTTCGCGAGCAACTTATTCTTTGGCCGCATCGATGGCGTGTTCGGCTTCCCAGCCGAGCGAGCAAGGTTGGTGCCTTCCTGTCGAGCATGCATGTCGGTCAGGTGCTGCGGAGGATGGGGTTGGAGGTGGAAGAAACGAGGATGTCGGAGACAGGACAGGATGATGTGAACCGCCGTACTTTGATTCCTCTCACGGACATTCTGCTCCACGGGGGAAAGCCGGATTTTCACCAGCTGAAGACTTTACGCCAGCACATAGAGCAGACCTTTGGCTTGGCGCTCAATGGGAACGCGTCCCTGGCCAACCAGTTCGCAAGTGTCGTCAACGAGGCGGTCGATAACCTTATTGAATATGCGCATGGCGGATGGGTGGCTGGCCTGTATTATCCTCAGGTAGGGGAAATGGAGATTAGTCTTACCAATCGCGGTGGGGGATTCGGTGGACAGACGCCCCAACAGCAGCTCGATCGGTTGCTTACGGTGATTGAGGGTAGCACGGAGCGACTGCATGGGGGAGGACACGGTATTCCAGCACTGCTGGATCTCGCCCATCAATACCTTGGTACCTTGCGTCTATCCAATGGGAACGCCTCTCTGTATATCTCTGCTGACGGCAGTATGACTTCAGTGGTGGACGATACCGGGATTGAGATTCCCGGCGGGCGAGTCACTATTGTCTTACAGCTCCTCCCTTCGCACCCATCGACAAGCCCGACCGCTCAATCGATGGTGGACATTGTCCGCCGGATTATCTCTTGTAATCATGGCTCTTGAGGGACAAACATCATATGAACGAAGCGACACCACAACACTTACCGACTAATGGATCCATAACAGAGAACTCGACATTCCTTATCATAAAGCACGCCAGGCACATCACAGATGTCAAAGGTTTAGATTTTTTGGAGTACCGGAAACACTTGGGGATTCCCCTCGCAACAGAGATACTCCATAAGTGGCTGCCATTACAGCCAGCTGATAGACCGGTATGGCTGGACTTCAGAGGTGTGCGGGCAATCAATCTCTCCGTTGCTGAAGAGCTTGGCCCCATATTAATGAAGCATGTAGCTGAGCAGGCAGTTTTGGGGCATCACTATCCAGTCTATAGAGGACTTCAACATAACGTGGCGTACACGATACATAAGGCATTCCTCGAAATGAAATGGGCTACATTGGCCTGTCTCGATGAGCAGGAAATCGAAGAAGGGGTCGTGGGCACCCGACTTGATCGCATTGGGGAGTATACCGTTGTCGTCCTGGGCATGCTGACGACAGGGCAGTTAAAAATCCTCCAATATGTCGATCGCCGGTACGTCGAAGAAAAACAAAAAACCTCCTCGAACGACCTCATGCAGCTGGACATTACAGCGGAGGAGCGGGTGGGTGACGCCGCACGCTCGAAGCGGCTTACCGAGCTGCATCAGCGCCGGCTCCTGCACTACGAGGACAATCCGAACAAGCGGTCGGAACGGCTATTCGCGCCTCTTTGGAGACTCATCACGGATGTCTAGTTCGGCTGCCCTCCTTGCCACATATTTCAATGATGATACTGATCCGAATACCCTGCCGCCTTATATCACGCTCGGGGCGAAGCGGCTTGAACGGAGCGCAGTCGCACTTGACTCCTCTGATCAGAGCGTCTTGACCTTTGACAGTATCACCGGAGTAGCGGCCTATCGATCTGGGCTTGTCCAGGTGAGCCCCGATAACATAGTCGTGCGGCGTGCCATAGGGGAAATGCGTACGGTAGTCGTCCACCCAAAGGCTCCTGACGAACCGCGACTGCGTCTGAAGCTCGCCCATGAGCAACTTCAACGGCTGCAAACGGGATACCGTCCCTTCTACTCAAGCCTAAAGAACCCACCAGCTCTTATCCCGCCTCGACTGGTCGCAGCAGGGGGCGGGTGATCGAGGACTATCGGACCATCCATCTGTTCCTGAATTCTGTGTACACGCCGGAGACGGGACTATTCATGCTCGACGGCCGGCTCAACGCCCAGACCTTCCCAGGACCGCAAGCGATCGATCAACTCTTCCGCCTGATGACCATGCGGGGAGTGCGAGGGGTCGGTGTGGCCAAGTCGGGTTTGCTCCTCGATGTGGTCCGACCGCTAGCGAAAGCGATCCGGCGCCAGGTGGGCTGGCGACCGTTCTGCTTCCCAATCTTGAAGGAACACCTCCTGGAGGCCTACCGTGGACAGCAGGTCACCAGCTCGCCCAAGACCATTGGCCATGGCTCCTCTAGCCAGGCACTTGGGGGGTCGGTGCGGTTCGCTTTATCCTGAGCATCTGCATCGACCATCTCTGTCTTGTGGAGTTCAATTTGTACGATCTCGAGCGCTTCCGTCCGCTGATATGTGCCGGCATGCGCCTGGAGGAATGGAGCAAGAGAAACCTGGAACCCAAACATCGGGTTCTCTACTCTTGGCGTCTCCTCCCCTATGTGACCGACCGGGACTGGGAGGATTTGTTCATTCCGACTCTGGAGGAACCGGTTTACTGTTCGTACACGGATACCGAAATCGGTCTCTGCCATCGGAGGAGTCATCTTCAGCACGGGCGCCAGTCGAGGGACCTCCGACTATCGAAGAACGGCTCAGCCGTCTGATGCAGCAGCGAGCACAGCGCCAGCAATACCAAGAGCAACTTGCCGCAACAATGGAGGTTTGGGCCAAGCACTCCGGGGAAGAGACAATCCTCGATGAGGAGGATGAGTAGTCCAACAAGGCGGGAGGTCTCATCACCCTCCCGCTAATTCTTCGGCCAGCTCCTCAATCTGCCTTGTGAGCATCCTTTCGAGCGGATTGCTCTTGCGAAAAGTCTCCATCACCTCTCGCCTGGCAACCCTTCTTGCCAACCATTCATGCTTCCAGATCTGTAAAAGATCACTCATGCGATACTTGTACGGACGGATGTAGGGCGTTTCCCCCCGTAGAAACTCTCGCGCGGTTTCCCCTAAAGGGGCCACATAGACCGACCTTGGCTGCCGGTGGTTAGGGGCGTGCGGAAGTTTATATCGATGACGATAATAAGCGGTATAAACCCGCAGCCGATACGAGCGGCCGGTTCCCCACCCTTTCGAAATAGGGCTCCCCTCTGCGTGGAGATAGGTCTCCATCTCTGCAAATTGTTTCTCCGCGAGATGGGCATTGCCGTATCCTTCGGTATAACCTACCGGGACATAGGCCAGCCGACCGTTCATGCGGAGTCGGTTATACTGCACACTGGATCCGTAGATGCTGGGCGTAGTGATGAGGGCGAGATGATTCTCTTTTAGACCTGTGGGAGTCTCATGGTCACGAAATTTGCTTGCGTAGTCCTTGCTAACCTGATGGGAGAGCATGGCTAGGCTGATCATCTTCCCTGCTGTTAGAGAGTTGTAGGGAGGGCGCGCCATGGAAACAGACAAGTCCATACATGTCAAAAGCTTGCGGCGTTTGAGCTCCCGATCTCCTGGATACTTCCAACCGATCCAGGCATCTCTAGGGTTACAGATAAGGATCGGGGAGCTTAGAGCAGCAACTCCCATAACCGGGTGACCGGGTTGTCCACGATCCCGGAGCAGATAGCGGAGGAGACGACCACAGCCGCGGTTGTAAGGAATATTCCCCCAAAGCCGGAAATAACGCCACAGCTCGTGCTGACGCTCTGAGGTACAGAGCTGCAGGTAGGGGTGAATGCGCTCCACGTCTATCTCCGCACCAGGTAGGAGATACTCTGAAATCCGGCGCTCAGTGCGCTCGATCCATAGACGGCAGCGATGTAAGAGTTCGAGACGATGAGGAGCAAGCATCTGCTGAACCTGGCGGCGATGCTCCTCAATGGTGATGCCCTTGTCAAGTAAGACAGGATTTTTCATCAGCAAACTTGCCGTATTCGTCTATAAACCCCTGGTAATATTTCCGAATGCAGCCCTCTTTCCATAGGATGTTGCTCCAAGCCCCTCCCCAACACCTGATTTCCGCTGCTCATGGTAAACAGATATGTACTCTTTGAGAAAACGCCTCCGTGGTATTTCCCCAATCATCTCTTTAGCCGTGCCGCCTCATTCGATGAGGGCCCTATGGGGTGAAAAGCGGTAGACGGGTCTTCGGCTGAACAAACACTCGCATTTTTCGTGGAGCTTAAGACCCAGACGGTAGTTCAGAACGTCTATTGTCGGCTTTTATGCAATGCTCACAAGGTCGCCCCTTCGCCCAGGGCAATCCCACGGTCCATCCGGCGCCTTATGCTTTCGAAGTGTAGAGTCGTTCTTCGAATGTCGGAACTGTATCTGACAGTAAGGGCATACGAACACATAGATAAGACCAGAAGTCGTTGGGTGCCGGCGACGTCTCTGTTGTGGGCGATGCTCCAAATAGGAGACCTGCGGCATCGGTGCGGCAGCTAGCGGCATACTGAGCGGCCCCGAGGAGGTAAACTCGACGCGATAGCGCGGCTGGAAGGCGATATTGGTGGATCGCACGGCGGACATCTTGGCGATATTGAAGGCTTTGATGTGCGTCGATCCCCGCTCCCACCCATAGAGGAGAAGGTTACCGGCGCTTGACCGTCGGAGGGAATAAGGCTCCACCAAGCGGCGCGTTCCGTCATATGCAAACTCGATCATGAGACGGTTTGCCCCCGCGAATCGTATGACTTCCAGTGGAAGAGAGCTGCCCCAATACTGGATACCAGCAGTCGCTACAAGAGACGTTGCAGCTGGAGTGGGTACCGAAGCCAGTGCCATTTCAGGCAGGACAGCGGCCGGCTCGTCGATCCAGCGCAATAACGCAGGCAAGCGGAAGAGCAAGTCGTCAAGCTTCGGAAGATTGGGTAGCTGGTGCGCGAGCATATGCTCCCACTCTGTTCTCAGCTCTTCCGTGGTCTCCGCGACGCGGAGGAGACCGGCAGCCAAGGGCGCCTCGAACTCTTTCGCGGCACATTTCATCCCGAAGAGTTCGCACACACGCGGAAAGTTAAATCCCCCTGGCTGATTTTCGAGGAGATAGACCACATCATACAGATCACGAGGTCGTGTGCGTTCGTACAGTGCTCGCACCTTTTCAGCCAGCAACTCGTTGAGGGAATAGGTGAGGACGCTCAGGCCATCAGGCAAGAGATCCGGGTAGGGGTGGAAAGGTAGTCGAGGGCTAGGGGGATCGAACACCGGTTCGTGACGCGTGATGTCAAAGATAACCCTGGGCAAGGCCGTGGGGAAACGTGCAGGAACACCTAAAGGACCGTGGTAGGCAACACGGCCCTCGAACGTGGAGCGGCCGAGCTTGTCCCGCCGCGCGCGGACCTGAATCATATCTTTGGGGAAATCGATACCGCTGAGCTCGCTCCCAATACGCGCCAAGATGGCTAATGTTTCCCGAATCGCAGCCTCACTGTATGAAGCATCAGGTAGGAGTGAGAAATCCAAGTCCTCGGAGAACCGATAGGTTTCTACATAGCACTTCTTGATGCAGGTTCCACCTTTGAGGATCCAACCGGCGCGCATTTCCGGATTGGATGCCAAGGCAGCCAATACCCATCCCAGTATGTAGTCCTTCTCCACAACCTCCGGACGCAGTTGCCACTCAGCGGCGCGATCGAGGATGTCTTGCTTGCTGATCATAACGCGTCTGTCTCACTGCTGACCGTAACATTGATCCAGAGGCGCCAGCGGCGGAGAAGTGTCCCGCGCCGTCCAACCATCGGATCAAGTCGCACATTGCCAGCCGTCAGATGTTTTGCCGCTTCCTCGCGCAGCCCCCGTTCTTCCGGCCATAGGAGTTCGGCAATATATCCGAGGCGTTTCCACACGGCTCCCGTCCCTGCCTCCTGAGCGACATGTGCGAGCCTTTGGAGGTTACGTTCCTGGCTACTGCCATAGCTCTCCATGATGTGTACCAGATGCCGAATACCACCACAGAGTTCCGGATAACGCAGGCAATCCACAATAGTTCGCTCTCGGTCCGAGACCGGCACACGTTCACGACCCCGCCAGATCAGGATTGCGCCATTGATCCGTGCGCGAGGGACTCGGAAGAGGCGAAACTCATGGTTAAGCAGCAGCATAGAGCGGGTGCGGACATGCGCTGCAGTCACCACAAGGGTGGAGCGGAAAAGCTGTTCGGTCAGTCCCCAATACTCGGCAGCGCTCCAGCCGCCGACATAGCACGGCGTGAAAGCCTCTTGTGCGAGCACCCAAGGGTCTTCCGCTACCATGGGCCGACCGGGCTCGACCTCGAGCGGGAGGATAAGATAGAGCCCCCGGCGCGCGCGGAGCAGCCAACCCCGGCGTGCAAGGGCTGCAAGCTTCATGGCAGCGGCTCGACCTGAGAGACCGAGCGCATCTGCGGCGCTGGGGACGGTGATTAGACCGCCCCGAGCGGCTCTTGCGAGTTTCGCAATTGCAGTTCGAGGGGGAGTGGGCATATTATTGTTCCCTTTAGGAGACAAGGGCGTTTTGACGGTTGCATTTCTATATGTCGTAATTTTGAGTTTAGATATATTTTTACATACAAAGTATACCACACGCAACTGTTTTTGCGAACGGGAAACGCTATCTCAGGATAGGTTCTGACAACAGTTGACAGCGACCAGAGAGTCCTTTTATGAGGAAGCTTTGTAAGGAGCTTCCACAGCTTCGCATACATGCAAAGGGCTCAGGACACCAGCAGTTGGAATGGCCCAATCACTGTTCTTAGACCGCCGCGCGCCGTGGCGGCGCACTGCCTGGTGCCGGCCGTTATACCTTCTGGCATGGCCCGCTTCCGAGAATTATACCCTCGACGCTGGTATGTTGCCTTACGCGGGCATACGACAGTTCCATCTCTGAAGTCCCCCTAGCTTAGCATACGATGTGCGTTTACGATGCCTGTCCACGACACGAGTGCTATGGACGAGGACTTACAGCACGACCAATTGGGGTGAGGCGAGACAAAAGTGCTCCCCCTGACGGCGGGTTTGGGCGCCGGTGCTGTAATGGCCACAGACGACTTTCTGGCGTTGATTGTCGCCAATCGGCTTGGCTTGTCGTGACAGTTGTTTCTGGATTGTATCGTTAGGCGGGCAACATGTGACGAACACTAGGTGACGGAGCCTATGCAAGTTGTCCAGGCGGTCTGCCCCCGTTATCCAACCGGATTCGCCTTGCATTCGCTGACAATGTTGAAGAAACTCAAATCGTGAGCAAGGTCTTGGTTTCCGCACCCGAGGATCGCGAACAGGTCCTCAAACCTATACTCGAGCGCGATCCCAACAAGGGCGCAGAGCTGCTCAGGGCCGTGTTTGAAGGACGACTGGCTGAACTGCACCCTTCCAAGCCTGAGCAGTGCACACCGGCCCTCACCCATACCTTTACAAAGGACCGGCGTCTCCAGCGTGTCAACCAAGAAAGAGACTAACACATGTACTTTTCGCATCTGATGCTGTGTGACCGACGGGAGGGGCTATCAAGCCAGGAGTGCTACGAACAGCAGTTAGAAGAAGTGCGGCTGATGGAGGAGTTGGGCTACTGGTGCTGCTGGTTCGCCGAACACCATTTCGCTGGCTATGCGCTGATGCCAGACTGTCTGCTGATGGCAGCGGCCGCGGCGCGCGAGACCACCCGCATCCGCTTGGGCGCCGGGGTGGTCGTCCTGCCCTTCCAGCACCATCCAATCCGCGTCGTGGAACAGGCTGCCATGGTGGATTGTCTCGCCAATGGCCGGTTGGAGTTGGGATTCGGACGTAGCTACCAACCGCACGAATTCACTGGCTTTGGGATTACGCTGGAAGACGGACACGATCGCTTCGAGCAGGCCCTGCGCGTGACCGTCCAGGCCCTCGACCAGCTTGACGACCTCACCTATGATACCCCGCTCTTCAAGGGCGAGCACATTAGCATCTGGCCCAGGCCTGTAGCGCCCGATCCCCTGTTGGGGCGCGGCGATCAGCGATGCCTCGTTTCTCCGCTATGGCCAGCTTGGCTGGCCGATCCTCACCTTTCCCGCTAACCAGCCACCCGAGTTGCTCAGGACACAGATCGATACTTACCGCCGGGTCTACTGTGAGCACGGCTACGATCCCAGCCGGATGCGGATCGGGCTAACGATGTTCACCTATGTCGCCGAGGACGCCGACGAAGCGCACGCGACCTTTGAGCGCGGCATGGCCCACTACTTTGGCTTCCTACACCGCATCACGACGGAGGCTGAGGCGGTGCAGCACGACGTCTATGAGAGCCTCCCAACAACGGCCCAGCTATCCGGATCGCCAGCGCAAGTAGTGCAGCGACTCCGTGAGCTGATCGATGACTTCGGCATCACAGACATTGTGAACGTGACTCAGTTCCGCGGCTACCTGACGCACGAACAGGTCCCCAGCTCGATTCGACTGTTTGCCGAGCAGGTGATGCCGGCGTTTCAACTGGTCACCGCCTCTTGACGCGTGAAAAGGACGGTTATGACGGGGCTGGAGATGTGGGCGTCAAACCGAGCCGCAGCCAGGCTTGTGTGAGCGCACGCTCGACGAGCACCCTGGCGAGGTGGCGCCGGTAACCACTCGAGGCATGTACGTCCGATGGAGGTTCTAGCGGCTCCGATGCGAACGCCGCAGCCGCCTCAAAGGTTGCCCTCCCGCCCCGCTGTCCCAACAGCGCCGCCTCTGCTTCCGGGCAACGCATCGCCCGATCAGCCACAGCACCGAGGGCGATGCGTGCCTGGGTGATCGTGCAGTTCGCCCCAACCTGTAGTGTAGCGGCTGCGATCGCCAGGGCAAAGTCGCCGGGACGTCGGCTCAGCTCGCTGAAGCCCCAGCCCCTCCATGGTTGGAAGGTTGGGAAGCGGGCTTCGGTCAAAATTTCACAGGGACCAAGGTTAGTGGTGAGCATGGTGACGAAGAAGTCCTGCGCCGGGATTACACGCGTTCCGTTCAGTCCAGCGGCTACGAATTCGGCATCCAGCGCCAGTGCGAGTACAGGCAACTCGGCCGCCGGGTCGGCATGGGCCAGACTGCCGCAGACCGTACCCTGATGCCGGATAGGTGGATGGCCGATATGCTGCGCGGCGTCAGCCAGGAGAGGGCAGAGCGCGCGAACCTGGTCGGATTCGAGGCTGGCCAGCCGAGCCATGGCCCCGAAGGCTATGCTGCCGTCAGTCTGCTGGACATAGGCTAAATCACGCACCCAGCGCAGATCGACCAATACGCTCGGCCGGGCCAGGCGGAACTTCATCATCGGCAGCAGACTTTGGCCGCCGGCCAGCACCTTGGCGTCTGGCCCGTATTGACTGAGCAGCGCGATGGCTTCCTCCACTGTTGTGGCCCGGTAGTAGTCGAAGGCAGGGGGCTTCATCGCTGGACCTCCGCCTCCCGCCCCTCAATCAGCCGACGGACCCGCTCTGGAGACAGCGGCAATGCGTCGATCGAGATACCTAGGGGCGCCAGCGCATCCGAGACCGCGTTCGCCAGCGCTGGCAGCGGTGCAATGGCCCCGCCCTCACCCATCCCCTTGAAGCCGCCCAGGGTGAAAGCAGAAGGGGTCTCCAGATGATGGACCTCAATGGTAGGTACATCGAGCGCCGACGGTAGGAGATACTCCATGAGCGTCTGCGACAGCAGCTGGCCGTTCTCATCGTAAACCAGATGCTCCATCATAGCACCCCCAATCCCCTGCACAGCACCGCCGTGGACCTGACCATCGACGATCAGCGGATTGATCATCACCCCACAATCCTCGACCACGACATAGCGTAAGATACGGACGAAGCCGGTGGCGATGTCGACATCGACAATCGCCGCGTGCGCGGCATTAGCCCAGGTGCCGGTGCCGGGCGCGGCGTCGTAGTTCTGCGTGGTCGTGAGGTCGGCTGGCATCAGCCCCGGCGGCAAGCGTTCCGGCCGATGGTAGGCGAGCCGGGCGACCTCCGCCACCGTCATCCGTGACTGCGGGCTGCCCTTCACCTGAATAACGCCCTCGGCGATCTCCAGATCGTTGGGATTGGCTTCCATCATGTGTGCGGCCATCACTAGCAGGTTATGCCGCACCTTGTCCGCCGCTTTCCATGCCGCGCCCCCGCCATATACCGCGCTGCGACTGGCGAAGGTCCCCAGACCATAAGGAGAGGACTCGGTATCGCCGAAGCGCACCCGGACATCGGCCAATGGCACGCCAAGCCGCTCCGCCACCACCTGTGCCAGGGTGGTTTCGTGGCCCTGGCCATGTGAATGCAGACCTGATGCAACGGTGACCTTGCCGGACGGATCGAGGGAGACACTGACCGTATCGTAGCCGAACACGATGGGGTTACGGCGCCTGACGAACTCGCTGGTGCCGTGTGCCGTCTGCTCAATGAACGTGCCGATGCCAAGGCCGAGATAGCGTCCCTGCGCGCGAGCGGCCACCTGCTCGCGGCGGAAGTCGTCGTAGCCGATCACCTCGGTGAGCTTCTGCAGGGAGGCCTGGAGGCTGGCACTGTCGTAGATGAATCCGGTGATGGATGTGTATGGGTAGGCATCGGCCGGGACGTAGTTCTTGAGTCGGATCGCCACCGGGTCGAGTCCCAGCTCCCGGGCGATCTCATCCATCGCTCGTTCGATGGTGAATGCCGCAGAAGAGCGCGCCACCCCACGGTACGGACCCAGCGGGCACTTGTTCGTCGCCACCGTCCTCGCCCGGTATTCGTAGGCGCCGATACGGTATGGTCCCGGGATCATATTCACCGCCATGCCGACTTCCATGGCGGCCGTCCAGGGCCACACCGAGTATGCTCCGGCATCGACCAGAACATCCGCCTTGATGCCGAGGATGATGCCGTCGCGCTTGACGGCCATCTGCACGCGGTGTACGTGCTCGCGGGCATGAATGCTCGCGGCTAGGTGCTCGGTGGTATCCTCGATCCATTTGACCGGACGCCCCAAGCGCATCGACAGCAGGCAGACTGCCACCTCTTCGGGGAACAGGTGGGACTTGATGCCGAAGCCGCCGCCGACATCGGGCGCGATGACCCGGATGTCATGTTCGCCCAGACCAAGCGTGTCGGCGAGTCCAGTGCGCAGCAGGTGCGGCATCTGCGTGGCGGAATACAGCGTCAGGACGCCGGTGGCGGGGTCGTAATCGGCAATGCAGGCCCGTCCCTCCATGGGGAACCCCGTATGCCGGTGAGTGCGATAGATGCGCTGCCAAACGAGATCTGCTTGCGCGAAGGCGCCATCGACGTCCCCAAACCTTCCCTGCCGATCAAGGAAGAGGTTATCGCCCCAGGCCTCGTGTACCAGAGGTCCACCGGGTTCGGCGGCCGCTTCCAGATCCACCACCACTGGGCGTGGATGATAATCCACCTCGACCAACTCGGCAGCGTCCTCAGCGACGTAGCGATCGACGGCTGCCACGACGGCTACGGCCTGTCCCACAAAATGGACGCGTGGCCAGGCGAGCACCGGAAAGTCAGTGCCTTTCCACCCCGGCCATTCCGAGTCGCCGCGGATCGGGCGGGTGAGCCGTGTAGCCTCCTCGCCCGTCAGGGTGCCGACGGCGCCGTCGTGCCGCGCAGCGCGATCAGTGTGAATGGATCGGACCTCGGCATGCGCATAGGGACTACGCACAAACGCAGCATGCACGGTTTTGGGCAGGTGAATGTCGTCGACGTAACGCGTTCGCCCGGTCAGAAAGCGGACGTCCTCGCGGCGGGCGATGCGTGCACCGATGTACTTGGTCGCCCCCAGGCTCATCGAGCACCTCCTGGTTGCATGGCCTGGGCCGCGGCCAGGATCGATGTCACGATGTGGACGTAGCCCGTGCACCGGCAGATATTCCCGGCAATCGCCTCACGGACCTCTGTCTCGGTTGGATCGGAGTTGCGAGCCAGTAGCTCATAGGCGGTGATCAGCATGCCAGGGGTACAGTAGCCGCACTGCAGTCCATGGTGGTCCCAGAAGGCTTGCTGGAGCGGGTGCAGGCTCCCAGGCTGAGCCAAGCCTTCGACCGTAACGACGTCGGTCCCGTCGGCCTGGACCGCCAGCATCAAGCATGCCCGCGCTGTTTGGCCATCGACGAGGATGGTGCAGGCGCCGCAGATGCCTTGCTCGCAGCAGACACGGACGCCAGTCAGACCAACATTCTCGCGCAGAAAATCCGACAGCAGTAGGCGCGGCGATACTGTCCCCTCGAAGGGTAGCCCGTTGATCGTCAAGCGGATGGCAACCTGTTGCGGCATCACTCAACACTCCTATGCAATGAGACAAGGCGCCCGGATTGTACGACCCCTCAACCCCAGCGTCAACTGCATTCACTCCCGATGGTGAGCGTGCATGCCGTATCGCCAGAAACACATGGTCGCCAGACGGCGCAGCGCGCTATACGAGGCAGGGTTGCTGGCAGGGGTTGCCCGAGTGCCCTGACCCCATACCTCGGAGGAATATGAGGCTCAACAGGAGTGGGGGTGTTACTCCAGCGAACGCTCTCGACATTTAATGGGAGGTATCCACAACGACCTGCATCTTACGTATAGTCGCATCGCGAAAGCCTTTTGCTTGCACTTGCTTCAGAAATTGACGAGCTTCTTCAAGCGTTGTACCAGCATAGACGGCAAGAAAATTATAATCAGGGTCGACGTTTGTATACCATACCATCCCAGGACCAAAACAACCGTTTCGTGAACTAAAAACCTTTCTTTGTGGAAACATGATCTGTACTTTCAAGCGCTCATGCTCAGGAAAATAGCCCCGACATTCATCAGTTGGGTTCTCCGCGGGCATGGCTTTCACACTGCGTAGCAGAATGGCATAAAACGGTTGGGAATAATGGGCGGTCATCCAAGCCAGTTCTTTAGGGAGAGGCACTGACAGTTCGTACGGCTGGAAGGTATAACTGTGAGGTCTGCAGGGAGCGGCAGGATTCGGGCAGACTTGCTCGCCAGTTTGTATCCCAGTACTAGCATGGCTTGCAAGCATCCAACTCAGAAAAAGTGCGCCGACGACACAACGGTGCCTCGCTTGCATCACATCTCTGTCTCCCGATAGTTCACAGTCACGTCCCTCCAGGGATGAGGTCAGACAATTCATCAAGAGGGCTATCAGACGAGCCTCTCAGGCCTCAGCAGTATGACTCTGAGGCTGGAACACCATCGTTGGCGCGGGAAGCGGACCGTCGCGAGTGCCCCGCCCACGGTGGGGCATAGATGCGGGTGAGGAGTTGGGGCCTCAGCAAGAAATAGCTTGCTGTACAGAGATACGTCAGGGCAGGAGCTGTTGAGGTCCAGTGAGAATGGTCGTCATGCATCTGGATACCGCACTTCTGCATCATGGCAGGGAAGAGTAGTGCCATCAAGATAGGCCTGCGTGATGGTAGGGGGGAGAGTCTAGCTTGTAAATGCCACGATGGTTCGACGGGCGATTGCTTTGCTAGGAAGGTGTCGTCACGTCTGGGCAGAGACGACCTTCCTGCTCCGGCGCATCAAATCTTCGGCAATGGGTCTGAGGATCCCGGCGGATCGCGCCATGGAATTCCTTGCCATGCCACAAACCAGACCTCCTAGATCGAACCACATGACATTGGTATACTGGCGTGTGCCGTCGCCGGCAAAAGTCCCCCTTCCCTCCCAATGCCAAATGGGGGAAGGGGGGCTTTGCCACCGCAGATCGTGTGTACGAATCTTGTGTGGTCTGACTTGGAAGTGTATTGATGGCGCGCAGGACTTAGGCGCGCGTCACCAGAGCCATTGCCCCACCCCACAACCCGCGGTGCCGGTTCGGTCAAACGCCCAGAGCCGTCGACGTTTTCCTGCCGACGATCCCATCGACTTCCAGGCCATTGGCAGCCTGGAAGGCCATCACTGCGGCTTGTGTACCTCGACCGAAAATGCCATCGGCTACTATGCCCGCTCCGTGCTCGTTCAGTTTTTCTTGCAATTTCCTGACCTCGGGGCCACGGTCACCCATGCTTAGCACCGGTTCCGATTGGGGTTTAGGCGTGTTCCCAAACAGCCCAGAGGCATGCCACGCGCGAATTGTTTCATCACTGACCTCAAAATGCATGGCGTCTTCGGTGCTGAAATCAGCACCCCAAAACCAGCCGTGATGGTTGAAAATCGGGGCAATCTTCGCCATGCCGACTTGCACCCGGTCATCCCCTCTCTGATCGAGTTTGCCCTGCAATGTGAGGTCAATAGCCGTACCCCAGGAATGATTGCTGATTGTTGTTGTGGAGTTGCGCACAAAGCGGGCACAGTGCATCCCGGCGGTCCCGAGGGCTGCATGCACTTCCGGTTGTTCTTGTTCAATATCCTCGAGCACCTTCCTCAACGACTCAATAGCGGGTCGCAGCCCCGTTACCCGCAAGGGACCGACGGTCTCTGTGACGATGAGTGGGAGCAGCGCGGCGTTTTGGACGGGTCGACATGTCTGATCGTACGTGCCTCTTGGGTTACCGAGTAGCGTGAGCATAGTGATCTGTTTCGCAGAACTGACTCCTGGATTAAGGTCTTTAGGTATTGCGATCAAGTTCGTTATTGCCATGTCTTGCCCTTCCCTTTGAGCGTCTGAGTCGTCAGGCGGAGAGGGCACTGTTGAGCCGCCCCAGACTGGCGAGCACTCCCATGCGCTGACCTCTCTCGCGTGACACCAGTCATGTATGACACGTACTGAAATGTACCAAGTCGAGCCAACATCATCGAACCCACCCTAGCCGATCTTATATGCTCGCAAAAAACCGGTTGCCTGCGCAGCCGCATCTTTCCGGCCACTCAACCCGTTGCCCCAGGCAGGCAGCAAGAGCTATGCCGGCCGCAACCATTGAATCATCGTCTTTGGAATCCTAGGGGAAAAGAAGCGCAACTAGGGTCGGAACATGTCACAAAGTTGTATAGCGCTAACCAACGAACATACTTCGGTAGCGGAAAAAGCTAATCTCACATGTATTTTCAAATGCATTGGGCTCTGTGCAAATCTACACATGATGGTTATATCCAACCAGGGAGCATCAAGGCAAAGAAATCATGATGGGCCGGAAGCGCAGCAGGCCATTGCGCACATCGGCGAGTTCGTCCGCAAATATGTGGCGTGACGTCCTCAGCCCTCGGCGTGGCCTCCAGACATGGTGAGTGAGCCAGCGTCATTCCCACATCCCGCCGGTCGAAATCAGCGCTCCGTGCCGGAGGGTGTTTTCGGCGATCAGCCGGGGCCGCACGAAACGTCGAACGAACTCCGCCGGTAGATCGGGTGGTGCTCCATTGTCTGGCCCGATGAATGCTGGCAGTTGGTCCCATTTGGGGTGCTCGGCATAGGCCTGAGCGGCTGCGCGGAGGGCGGCAGTCGAGCCGGCGACGAAATCAAACGTCGCGACAGATGCTAAGGCTTCAGCGTCCGTCCCGATCACGACGTGGAACCGCGCCGCAACAAATTCTTCGGCCCCGGCGCGCGCCGCTGTCGCTCGTAAGGCCTCGGCCTCCTCCGCATTCTCTACGATGGTCGTCACCTCATTCCCAGCGGTGAGGGCGGCCACGACGACTGCATGCTGGAAATAAGCGGGGCCGTCTGCCAGCACCAGCCCGCGTCCCAGTGGTCGATCATACACCAGCCGATTGAGCTGGCCGGGGATGTCCACAGTGGGACGTGGCGCCAAGGCACGGCGCCCCTCGTACAGGAGGTTCTCCACCACCGCAGCCGCGGTCGGCGGGTCGCCTGGAGCGATGTCGACGAATGCCAGGAGGTACTCATCACTACCGGCCTTCGGGCCGGTCCCCGAGCGTTTGAATCCGCCGAAGGGTTCGACGCCGACCCGCGCAGCCGTAATCGGCCGGTTAATGTACACGTTGCCGGCGTCCAGTCGTCGCGCCAAGAACTCCACGTCCGCGCTGCTCTGTGCGAAGATACCCGCCGTCAGCGCATACGGGACGCCGTTGGCATACTGTATGGCCTGCGCCGGCGTGGTGTATGGGATCACATGAACGATGGGACCGAAGAGCTCCTCTTTCGCCGATGGCACCTGTGCCGGATCGATCCCATCGCGCAACAGAAAGATTGCCGGTCCCACGAGATCAGGGATGGCGGTACACGCCGTGGCGTCGACCACCACCTGCCCGCCTGTAGCCTGGACCTCGGTGGTGGCGCGTGCGGTGGCGGCACGGAGGCGTGCGGCCTCCGCCGGAGTGATGACAGGATTGAGCTGTGTAGCGGGATCTTCGGCCCGGCCCAGGCGCAAGTCCCTAGCCGCCTGACCAAACCGTTCGGCCAACATCTGTGCCAGACGTGTATCCACAAGCACGCGCGAGCAGGCCGAGCACTTTTGGCCGGCGTGGCCGAAGGCCGAACGGAGGATGCCTTCAATGGCGGTATCCAGGTCCGCCGAAGCTGCGACGACGATCGGGTTCTTCGACCCGGTCTCGGCAATGACTCGGCGTAACCGGCGGGTCGGCACTCGCGCGGAGGCATAGAAGATCTGTGCGCCCACCTCCCAAGAACCTGTGAAGGCGACGACGTCCACCCGGGGGTCCGCCACGAGCGCAGCGCCCACCTGCCCGCTGCCTGGGACGAAGATCAGGACCTCAGAGGGCACGCCAGCCGTATGCAGCAGTGTCGTCAGTGCCGCAGCGATGGCTGGCGTTTGCTCCGCGGGTTTCAACAGGACGGCGTTACCTGCCGCCAAGGCAGCCGCGGTCATCCCGCACGGAATGGCCAGGGGAAAATTCCACGGCGCGATGACGGCTGCCACCCCGACTGGCTGCAGGCGATCACCGAAGACGCGATACCAGTGGATGGCGCTGCGTGCGTAGAACCGTAGATAATCGACGGCCTCGTCCACATCAGCGAGGGCCTCGGCCCAGACTTTACGGCCTTCGCGCACGATCAGCGCTCCCAGGGCCAGCCGCTGCGCCCGCATGAGCTCAGCGGCGCGGATAAGCACGGCCGCCCGCGTCTCAGCCGGCCAGGCGCCCCACGCCTCAGCTCCCTGCATGGCCCGCTGCACCATGTGGGGTACGTCGGCAGGAGTGACAAATGTTGGACTCTGGACCACGGTCGAGGCCAGTACGGCGGCGAATGCTTCGCGCTCGGCAGGCACATGCAGGCGGACCGGCGAAGATGGCCGGAACTCTCCGTGCGTCGCCTGCACGGCAGGGTCCCAGGCGTATGCCCCCTGAGCGACCAGCTCGGCGAGGCCACGCGCCGGGTCGGTGGCGATGCTCTCGGCGGAGAGCTGTTCACGGCTTTGAGCCAGAATACCTACCTGCGACGCATTCTCCAGGATACGCCGAACCAGGTAGGCGATCCCTGGCAGGAGATCCCCCACCGGCACGTAGTCCCGCGTCACCCATCCGGCCTGCGCCAATGCCCGTGCAAGTCCTTCAGCCGTGCGGTGGAGCACCTGGTGCTCAATCACTGGAGCGTGTGGATACAGGTGGGTGCGAGCGGTTTCGGCGAAGGCATGTTCGCGCATGTTGTGCGATCCTACCGCCAGCGCCAAGGCGTCTGACCGCTCCAAGATCAATAAGACTAACTGCTGAAAATGAATGTCGGTCTCCGCCTTATTCAGAAACGTTGGGGCAGGAACGTCTTCAGCCGCCGCCTCGGTCGTCTCCGCATCCCAGTAGGCCCCCTTGACCAGACGAACCTGGATGCGGTGGCCACGCCGGCGGGCGAGGGCTGTTATGTACTCAAGAAAGGAAACCGCATCCTGCAGATATGCCTGCACGACGAATCCGAAATCATGGAAATCGTCCAACTCCGGTGTGGCGGCTAGCACACGGGCTGGAACGTGCGCAGAGAGGTCACGGTAGGCATAATGTTCAGCATCGAAACAGATGAACGTCCCCCGGCGCTTGGCGTGCCGCAAGATACGGCCCAGCCGCTGGCGCATCTCCTCAGCCGTGGCCTGTGGCGCAATCGGGTTGAAATGCGTCGACAGTGCGGACAGCTTCACCGACACCTGCGCCCGTGGAATGCCAGCCTCATTAACCGTCCGTCGGTCCGCCGAGCTGCTGTAGTGCGTCGCGGCGAGATCGATCAGCCGCATGACCGCATCGGCATAACGGTCGGCCTCCTGCTGCGTGAGCACCAGCTCTCCCAGCTGATCCAGGCTGGCATCTCGTCCCAAACGCATGAGGTCTTCTAGTCGTGCGGACACCTCCGCCGGGGTATCAGGCACGATGAACCGCGTCGCGATCAGAGCCACGGCACGATTGACCAATGCCCCGACCATTCGAGAGGGTAACGTACGGGCGGCAAGCGCGATGAGACGGGCCACAAGCGCCAGGAGTCGATCGCGCCTGCCGTGGTACTTGAGTTGAGTCGTCAGCGTGCGCAGCAGCAGACGGATGTTTTCACGTAGGACACGCACCATCTCGCGGCGTGAGCGGTCAAAGCGCAGGCTGGGCAGGACGGCAACGAAGCGCAGCACCTGGTGTAGCAGCGGCGTATGTTCCGTGGTGACCTGGAGAAACCAGTCTTGCAAGCGCTCGACCGGCGACGGCCTGTAGGTCTCTATCAGGCGGACCAACGTCTCGACCTGTTGGTAGACCTCGGTTTCCCAGGAGGCGCGGTCGTGTCCCGCCACTGGTGTGCTGGGAGAGGGGAGATCAACCAAGCGATACGTCGCCGTCACCTGGTCGATGGTCGTGAACGTGGGGGGGGATTGCGTGAAGGCGTCCACATGTGCCTGCAGCGTGGCATCGTCCGACAGCGTCAGCAGAAAGGTTTCCTGCGCTGCACCAGGAGTGTAAAGCCGGCACGTTCGCGTCTCAGGCAGCACGAGGGCCAGCACATGGATGTCGGCGATGATCAGGCGTGCTCGCGCCACGTGGCGCGGTGGGACACATCGCACGTAATCGGCGATGACCCGATGAGCCTCAGTGTTGACGGCGCCATCATCATCGAACAATCCCGGCGCCAGGATGTCCGCAACGATCAGCGCCCACCGCGAGCCGTCGACATCGAATCCCCGTTCGACGACTTCGGCCGGGTCTGTGGTCTTGGTACTATCGGTTGCCATCACCGCTCGCACTCCTCACCTCGGGCCTACCCGCTCTCATGGTGCGACGTCAATTCCACGTCAGGTGACATTGTCGAAAAGACCTGGGTCAATGCTCTGAGGTAAACCCAGCGTTCATACTTCTATCTGGCACCTGACACGCCGCACTCGCCAGCTTCGGCCATGGTGATTGCCGCTATCGATCCCACCATCTTGATGCAACATCAGGCCCTTAGAACACCATTGGCTGACCATCCGAGGCTTCTCCGATTTGGCCTGATGAGTCTGGATCGGCAACACCCCTCTAGGAATTAAACGTACCAGTATGCGGCCGCTCTTTCCAGAGATCTACATGTGACGCGGTGCGATTGTTGTGAAGCCCTTCTCGATCGGCTAGCGCAAACTCTCGAGGACGTGGCGGCGGAGCTCTGGTAGTTCACCCAGGAAGAGCATGCCGTGGTGCGGCTCCGACACCTCACCCGGCATAGGGATATGCCCGCCCCCGATCAGCTCCACATCCGGGATCGTATGGTGGGGAACGGGAAAGGGACGGGTCGTTACGAGGGAGGTGCAGTCGCCGGGGTGGCCGGCGACGCCATGTATGGGTGTGGGATCAATCTCGACTGCGCGCACATATAGGGCTGAGGCGTCCGCCGCCCAGGAGACTCCTAGAGTCCCTAACCGCCACAGGGAGCGCGCCGACCGGAAGGCCGACCAACGGTAAACGGGTTCAACCTGATCGAGAGTCAACGATACATCACATGTACGACCAACGGTGCGTGGAAAGATCGCAAGGGGTCGCGGCAGCCCTCACTCACCGCCTGAGGTGTGGACAAAGACATTTCCGTCGCCCATTTCCACCTCCCCGTCAAATGTTATGCGACAGATCGTAGCATCACATCGCCCAAACCCCAAGGATGCAAACAGTGGTCCCTGTGCTTGGGTAGCACTGTATTCGACTGTCATGGAAAAGAGATCAGCGCCCTCCTCTAGGGCTCTATTATCCGTACCCACAGCTGTAAAGTGAACAAGTTCCTCGAAAGGTTGGCGCGCTGGCCTCACGCCAGGGAAAGTGGTAGAGACCAGCTCTCCCTCGATCTTAACCTCTCGTCGGCCGGTATTTTTATCATCTGATATCTCGAAGGGGGCAATAGCTGTACTCATCATAAACGTCTGGAACGACATCGGACCGCCTACCCGAGTCATCTCAAACTGGACAAAATTTAGACCCGGCTTTAGGTCCGAACTTTCGAGCTGCCTTGCCACAACAAACTGAAACTGTGATGAAACGTTAGGAGCAACCGAAACATTTCCCTTTCCTTGAGCCGCATGATCGGCAGACACAGCGGTCACTGTTGCGAGCAGAACACCAGCAAACACAGCCATACACCCTACAGTCGTCCCTTTTTTCATTGCTCTTTCTCTCCCTTTTTTCCCGAGACTTCCATTACCCCCAGCATCACCGGCTTCTTGGCAGGGAAATGAGAGATCCGAATCGGATACTCCCCTTGAATGATCGAGAGCCTGCAAAGTGAACCATTGAAGTCGGACATCACATTGATGACACAGCCGGTCACCATGTGCCGACGATTGAGTGGGTTCGAGCTCCTCGTACGATCAGCTATGAACTCTGCCGTGTCGCTTTATTCCGTGTGTGCCAGCATGACCTCCGCCCGGGGCAGCCAGAACGTCATCTCCATCGCCTGGAAGAGCTCGATGGCGGTGGATAGTGCGGCGCGCGCCTGTGCCAGCTGGCCCACCTTCGTATACGGGGTGCCGAGACCCAGGTGGCAGTGGGCCAGGAGTGGGCGCATCCCCAGCTCTTCGGCCAGGGCGAGCGCCTGCCGGTAGGCGGCTTCGGCCGCCTCGACTTCTATGGGAGCCCGATGCGCGTGGATCTCGCCGAGGAGCCGGAGGGCATAGGCCTCGTTTCCTCGTGCCTTGAGGTCACGAGCGAACGCGAGAGCACTCCGGGCCAGGTCCATGGCCTCGTCCATGTGGCCGGTCAGCAGATACGCCTCGCTCAGATAGGTGACCCAGCGCGCATGGCCGGCCGAGATGCCTCTGGAGGTATCCTGTGCCACCGCCTGTTGCAACAGCGGCAGGGCCTCGACCACGCGTCCCGCCAGGGTATACGCGTACCCTAAGGCGGCGGCAACGGCAGGCAACCAGGTCAGGATATTCGCGACCTGACATAGTTCCAGGCCGCGTTCGAGCACCGGGATGGCCTGGGGCAAGTCCCCTTTGCGGAGGTATAGACTGCCAAGAGCGAAATACGCTTGGGTCAGGCTAAAGGGGTGATTGCCCGCCTCGGCCAGCTGCACCGCTTCTTCTCCCCGCGCGGTGCCCTCGTCGAATGCCCCCAGATCGGCTAGACACGAGACCAACCAATTCCGGGACATCACAGCGGGAAGGCCGGTCATGCCGAAGCGCTCATGGATCAGCTCACCCATGAGGGACGCTACATTCCTGCGGAAGCAGTCGACTGCCCGCCGATAGTCGCCTAGGCCGTGGCGGGCGCTACCCACGAAGAAGGTCGCCATGACCTCGAGGCTGAAATCGCCCAGAGCCGTGGCGATGGCGAGGGCGCGTTCGCCCGATTCGACCGCGCGGTCAAGATCACCTGTCAGCCTGAAGTACTCGGCCAGGTAGGCATAGGCTCGCCCCAGTCGTGGTTGATCGTTCAGAGCTGTGGCGAGCGTCTCGGCCGCGCGCAGATAGTCAAAAATCTGCCCCTGCTCGCCGAGCGGCAGGAGCGCATTGCGGAGGCTGAAGCGGAGATCGATGGCTTGCTCGTCCGTGTCCTGACGCTCAGGGAGACGCTGCAGCGCCACCAGCGCCTGCTCGAAGCACCCTACCGCTTCCCGGTGGGCCGAGCGCGCGGCGGCCTTCGCACCAGCCTGACGAAAGTACGCCAGGGCCTTTCCCCACACCTCGCCCCGGAGGGCATGGTACGCAAGGGGTTCAACCTGTTCATCCATGCGGTCGGGATACAGCCGTTCGAGGGCCTCGACAATCCGGGCGTGGAGGGTGCGCCGATGCTCTAGGAGAAGGCCTCCATAGGCCACCTCCTGCGTGAGCGCGTGCTTGAACGTGTATTCGAGCTCTGGAAACAGGCTTACCTCGTAGAGAAACTCGGCGGCCTGCAGGTGAGTGAGCGTGCCGCGCAGGGCCTCCTCAGGTAGCTCTGCGATGGCCTGCAGCAGCGGGAACGGCACGTCCTTGCCGATGACAGCGGCGGTTTGAAGGAGGATCTTGTCCTCGGCAGGGAGACGGTCGATCCGGGCGGCGAGGACCGCCTGGACCGTCGCCGGCACCTGAATGGTCAAGGGCACTCGCGCCAGACGATAGGCCCCCGGCTCACCGACCAAGACCTGGCTCTCCACCAGGGTCCGGACACTCTCCTCTAGGAAGAAGGGGTTCCCTTCGGTCCGCCCGATCAGCCCGCGCTTGAGCGACGCGAGGTCGGCATCGTCCCCGAGGAGGCCCTGGAGGAGTGTCTGGGCGCTTGTGGGGGGCAAGGGGTCGAGTCGGAGCTGGGTATAGTAGGTCTTGCTCCCCCAGGTGTGCTGGTACTCGGGGCGGTAGTTGACCAGGAGGAGGATGCGGGCGGTTGGCAGGCTGTCAACCAGGCTGTCGAGAAACGCCTGGGTCTCAGTGTCGATCCAGTGGAGGTTTTCGCAGACCACCACCAGTGGCTGGACCTGACTCTCCCGCAGCAGCAGGCGCTTGAGTGCATCCAGTGTCCGCTGGCGGCGTTGGAGCGGATCGAGGGCCTGCCACTCGCGGTCCTCGACCGGCACGTCCAGGAGCGTAAGTAAGGCGGGCAGGGTCGGCCTGAGAGCTTCATCCAGTGTGAGGAGCTTGCTGGTGAGCTTCTCGTGGACTCGCGCCCCATCATCCCGCGTCTCGAGCTGAAAGTAGGCTTTGAGGAGGTCGCGAATGGGGAGGTAGGGAGTGGCCTTGCCGTGGGAGACCCCGGGGCTTTCGAGCAGGAGCCAACCGTGGGTGCGATGGGAACAGATGAACTCGTAGAAGAGGCGGGTTTTGCCCACCCCGGGCTCCCCGATGACCGCCACGAGCTGGCCGTGGCCGGCATCGGCCTGCTCTAAGGCCTGACAGATGGCCTCGAGCTCCGCTTGCCGCCCCGCGAAGCGGGTGAGCTCACGGGCTGCAAACGCCTGCAGACGCGTCCGGGCGGGCCAGGCGCCCGTGAGTTCAAAGACCTCCATGGAATATGACAGTCCCTTGACCGGGATCGGACCGAGCGGTTTGACTTGGACCAGCCCTTCTGCGAGCCGGAGGGTTTCCGCCGTCAGCTGAATGCTTCCGGGGGTGGCGAGCTGCTCCATACGCGCCGCCAAGTGCGTGGCCTGGCCGATGGCCGAGTAGTCCATATGCAGGTCGTTGCCGATGGCGCGCACCACCACCTCGCCGGAATTCAGGCCGACCCGGATCTGCACTTCGATCCCATAGGCGTGGCGGAGCTCTTCAGTGTATCCGCGGATGGCCTCCTGCATGGCCAGGGCCGCATAACAGGCTCGCACTGCGTGGTCCTCATGCGCGAGCGGGGCGCCGAACAGCGCCATGATGCCGTCGCCCAGCACTTGGTTTACCGTCCCTTCGTAGCGATGGACCGCCGCCATCATGCGATCGAGCACCGGGTCGAGCAACCTGCGTGCTGCCTCGGGGTCACGATCGGCCAACAACTCCATCGAGCCCTTCAGGTCGGCGAACAGCACCGTCACCAGCTTGCGTTCCCCCTCGAGAGCAGTTTTGGAGTGCAGGATTTTCTCAGCGAGGTATGCGGGGGTGTAGCTGAGTGGCGTGGGGGAGTCTACGGCTTGAGGAGGTGACACAGCCGCTGGCAGCGACCCACTGAGCGACGTTGCACATTGTCCACAGAACTTCGCCTGTGGCGGATTCGCAAAACCACAGTGGGGACAGCGCCGCGTGAGGGGGGCGGCACACTCGATGCAGAACTTCATCCCCTCGGGATTGTCAGACTCGCAGCGCTGGCAGCGCATGTGGACGCCCTCCTGCTCGACCGGGCAAGTGGCCGGGGCGCGCCCCGGCAGGAGCCCTGAGGCACACCCCTGACATCTGAGTGTAGATGGTCTGTCCCTACTCCAGGAGGCGCCCAGTGTCAAGCAAAAAGCACGAGATGATTACAGACACTGGAGTGGAGGGGCGAGGCAACATACGAGTAGATCCAGCGCTCTCTCGTCCGGCTGGGCGGGGCAAACGCGGCACAGGAGTTGCTGCCTGATGAGGAACTGCGCTTGCGTAGGAGTGTGTCGTCACCCATGTGCCCGAGGGAGTCTCCAGCCATACCTTAGCCAGATGGTGCTCCTGCCCGCTGTCTAGACAAAACCCACGCACCCCATCACCTGAAGCCATTGCAGATCAGTTCATAGCGTTTGGCTTTGACGGCGTGTAGAGCAAAGTCCATGCCATTCAAAGCCAGCGACGAGAACTTCGCGAACATGCCAGGAAAAGGCGAGCTAAAGCGAGCCCGATCGCCTGCTGGGGCTGCGCAAAGTGACGCAGTGGAGAGGCGTCAATCGCCGGAGAGACCCCGGTGCCGGTGAAATGGCAACAGCTTCGGGAGCTGCGTAGTTTTGACCAGAGCGGTCACATCTGGCCAGCGGAGCAAGGGGGTATGCCGTCCCAGATCGAGATATCGGTGATGGCGGCTTGCGGCGGCGGAGACCAAGGCAGCGCCGCCGGCGACGCGGTGGCGGCGGGCGGTCGCAACGGCTGCTGCTAAGGTTATGAGGGGGCAGGAGGGTGGCAAGACCGGTAAATGCCTTCAGCCGACCTTGGGCAGGCGATGCCCTGCGCGTGCGACGTCATCTGCCCTGACGGGATTCCTGGCACGACCGTCGTCCGATGCAGTGACCAGCGCATGAACCGTCTTGGTCGTGCCAGTGTTTTTCGTATCAGGCTTTACATACACTTGCCTTCCTGACACCAGACCTGCTCAAACTTGCCGAAATTATAGACCGTTGTCCCCTGGAGTGGGGGCCATTGCTGCACCCGGTTCCAATATGCCATGGCCGATTTCCAGTAAAACCCACGGTCTCCCGGCACATCCTGCAAGAGAATGCGCTCCATCTTGTGGGTGATCTCTGCCCGTTTCTTGGGATCAAACGTTTGGCTTTGCTCTGTAAAGAGCTGATCAAATTCCGGGTTACAGTATTTGCCCAGGTTCGACGGTGATTTGCAGGTCAGCCGCGCATAGTACTGGTCCGGATCGTCGAACTGAACCGCCTCCAGGACCGTGTAGGCCTGAAAATCCCTGCTTTCAATCCGATCACGAAAGCCAGCCGTATCCAGCATGTTGATCTTGATAGTGATGCCCACCTTTTTCAGGTCATCTTGGCGGGACAGCGCCCCACGCTCGTACATGGGGCCACGGCGTAACACCAACTCGACGTCCACCCCTCGAGCATACCCGGCTTCTGCGACGAGCCGTTTAGCTTCTGCCTGACGCTTGGCCATATCGTCGCTGAACTGTGGGTACTGTTTCAACTCATCCAGAGACAGCGCATAGGGGGTATGGGGACCAATATAGCCCCCGAGCACACCCCACCCCTCGGCCGCAATGGCGATCATCTTCTCCCGGTCGGTGGCCAGCGCCACCGCTTTGCGAATGCGTGGATCATTGAACGGAGGCTTTGTGAGGTTCATCACAAACGTATCCCACCCCGCGCGTGGTCCGAGCGCCACGACCGCGTCGGGGAAGTCCTTTTTCAGGATGTCAGCCTCTGGCGGCTCGAGATGGCGCCCAATCCCCGTCATGGTGAGTTGCCGGGCTCGGAACGAGGCAAAGATTCTGGTCAGATCGGGCATGACCGCCGCCTTGTACTCATCGATGTATGGTAGACCGGACTTCCAGTAGTGCGGGTTTCGCTCGGCTCGAAACTCCACATCTGGCGTGTACGATTTGAATTTGAACGGCCCGGTGCCGACCAGGAATTTGGGGTCTTTCCGGTCTACCCGTTCGGCAATGCCAGCCTTCATCATCACCGCATGCGCCCCTGCCAGCATGGTCAACAACGCTGCCGAGGGCTGCTTGAGGTTCACGACAAGCGTCGCATCATCAGTGCAGGTACTGCTTTCGAAGACCACCTCCATGATCGACACGAACGTACGGTCCGAGCGCTTGGGATCGGCAATCTTGTCGAGGCTATACTTGGCATCGGCGCAGGTGAAGTCTGTCCCGTCGTGAAACTTCACCCCCCGACGCAAACTGAACGTGATCTGCTTGCCATCGGGGGCGACCTCCCAGCGCTCAGCCAGGTCGCCGACGATTTGCTCGTTGTTATAGACGTCGAATGTGAGCAGGCCGTTATACAACGGGCCAATGGGTTGCGCTCCGATATAGGTCGTCCTGTATTGGAGATCAAAGTCTGGCATACCCTCGTGCACTGCCCAGATAATGGTTCCGCCCTTATCGTGCGACTCGGCGGCCAGCACGTATGTGCGATCGGCCAGGATAAGTGCCCATGCGACCAGCAGCGTCACCGCGAGCCCCCAGCGTCCTCCACGCCGGGCGTGATCCCATGGTCTTCTACAGCCTACGGGTTGATCCATCGTCCGCCTCCTTGTTAAACAAGCCGTCCTTTGAGGTTGTGCCAGCCACCCGTATACTTCAGCCGCGCGCCAGTGTCAATCTCTTACATCAACGGGTGTCGTGAGCGCATCATCCACCCGGTCGCATGAGCCCATGAGCTGCCCGCTTGACAGTGGGTGACGATCAGTCGTCCTGACCATCATAGTGGTGGGCGGCAACCGGGCTCGGCCTGAATCTCGCCCGTGCATCTTAACGCCCACTGGTAGCCAGCATGTCTCGCACTGCCTGCAGCGCCGATTCCAGAGCGCTCTGTATCCAGGTGTGTGTCAGCGAGACATGCTCGCCCGCGAAGAAGATCCGGCCTTCTGGCGCGATGAGATGTCGGTGTAGGGCCGTATGTTGCCCCGGCATAAACCAGGCGAAGGCGCCCCCGCTCTAGCGATGGGTATCCCAGTTCTAACTCGCCGTGCGGCGTGGAGACCCTTCTGCGTGAGCTGTGGATGGACAGCGCTCAGGTGTGGCCGCGCTGCTCCAACTCGTAGGCCGCGCACAGTCCCGCCAAGCCCGCGCCGACGACGCTGGCGCCGCCCGGGAAGGCGGTGTACCATAAAGCATGGTAGGATTATGCGCGCTTCTCGGACCGCTATCCAGGTGCGACCCCCATCCTCTCCATGCCACTGATCATCGGCGGGCGGCACGCAAGGCTCGTCCCGGTCGCCAGAGGCCTGGCCTCGTGCATCCGCTACAGGAGGTTCCCTGATGTTAGTGCATATCATCGCAGATTACGGCCCCAGCGATCTCGCCTTCGCCGAAGTCGTGCAGCGTCTCAAAGGCTACCTCCCCGACGCGGAACCGGTCCTGACGCCGGTGCCGCCCTTTGCCACTCTCGCCGCTGGTTTTTGCGTCGCCCAATTGGGGCTCAACCCGGCCCCCGCTGGCACTCTCATCTACCACAATGTGGCGCCGCGCCAAGATACCCTGGAGGCTCGGGTGGGCAATGCCGGCGAGCGCCTGGCCTTCGCACGCTTACCCACGGGGGTGCGGGTAATCGGCGTGCATGCTGGCTACACTTTCGCCTTCGTACGTGAGGCGGCGGAGGAGTTGCGCTGGGCTGCGGCGCCAGCCGCCGGCTCCCAGTTCCGCTCGCGCGATCTCTTTCCACAAGCTGCGGCCGCGATTGCCCTTGGCCGCCCGGAGGCACTGGCAGAGGCCATACGGCGGACGGACATCCCCGAAGTTCCGGGACAGCAGATCGCCTATATCGACGGCTATGGCAACCTGAAGACGACCATCCCGCTCCAGGCCAAGGCGATGGCGGCAGGCACCATCGTGCGCGTCCGTATCGGGCACGCTGAGCAGGATGCTATGGTCAGCGACGGGAGCTTTGCCGTCGAACCCGGGCAACTCGCCCTGGCCCCTGGCAGCAGTGGATGGCCGTGTCCCCATGGCGGCGAGACGCGCTGGATGGAGCTCTTCCTGCGGGGAGGAAATGCCTGGGAGGCGTTTGCTCGCCCTCCGGTCGGCGCGCGCATCGAGCTCATCGCCTGCGCGGCATCGCGCTAGCAGAGACTGCGTGAAGAAGGTACTGAAATCAAATACCGATTTGCGGGGCAAGCAGCTGGAAGGCTCGGCATTCGGCTGTTGCCTGTGGTGAACCCCTCAGTGAAGCCAGCTTCCTCCTTGTGCAATACGTGTACACGTCACGGGGTCCTTCTCGCTCGCTGCAGAAACGTCGCCGAGGCTCCCATCTCCTCGCGAATGGACAGGTACTCATCCGTCCAGCGGCCGGCCTGATCGCGAATGACCAGCGGCGGTGGATCTTCACGTGCCCCTCGCCAGGCGCAGGTGAAGAGCGCAATGCGTGGTGGCAGCGTCGCTCGGAAGTATACGGGCTGTCGATGCACGAGCGTCAGGCCCGATGTGGCTATGGCCTGCTCCGGGCGGAGATCGTCGGCGGTATGGCAGAAGCAAAAGACACCGGTGTCCGCGAGCGAGCGTGCCGCTGCGCTGCAGTAGTCGAAGACGTCCCCCTGGAGCTCAAACCGTGCTGCCGCCGCTTGCGCATGCTGTGGGCGAACGCCCCTGGCCAGCGGCCGATAAGGTGGGGAGGCCGTGATCAGATCGAAATTCCCGCCAGGCCAGCGCCGTAAGTCCATGAGTTGCAGCCTCACACGTGCGGTGAGACCGTTATGCGCAACCGTGCGGCGCGCGAGTGCATGGCTGACGGCTTGCACCTCGACCATGGTGAGGTCTCCCTCGGCCGGCAACTTCCAGAGGGCCAGTAAGCCGACTGAGCCGATACCGGCCCCGAGGTCGAGCAGCCGGCGAGCCTCGGGCTGGGCTCGCACCGCCACGCATGCTGTCAGCAGGTCATCGGTGGAGAACCGATAGCCGCGGCGAAGCTGAAAGATCCGCCAGTCACCGGCCAGGGTGTCGAGGGTGAAGTCGTGATTTTCCTGATCGTTCCTGTGCATACTCACGTCCGTCTTTCACCACTGGGGCGGAATTCACCACACCCTAAATTGCCAATTGACAGAGTGTTGTGTGCCCACTACACTCGCGCTAACCTGGTAGCTGTTGCCGCTTCTAGTTGTCTATCACACATTCATTGCTGAGCCGCGAAGGCGACCCTTGCATCGGGGAGCCATAATGAACAATGCTGGGCTCCTTCCCCCTGGTGTTCACGACATGCGTCTTGAGAAGGTCGGGGCTCTGATTGGGTCTTATCAGCAGAACGACCAGCGACCTCGTCTTTTCGCCAAGTTTGAGGAGTTGCTCATAGAGATAAAGGCAGTTGGCTTGGTTCGCTTCCTTATCATCAACAGCAGCTTTGTGACATCAAAACTCGCCTCTGGAGATCTTGACTCGATCATTGTCGTAGAGCCTGGGATTCTGGATCAAAGGGAATAAGCACCGCGAGAATGCATCCTCCTTTCTCGTAATCGGCTGCGACGGAAGTACCCCTTCGCTGTGTTTGTCATGCCGCTTGCGAGCACGGCATACAATCATTATCTCGACTTCTTCGCAAAAGTGAAGGGCAATCCTGAGGGAGATCAGAAAGGTGTTGTGAGGGTTCATCTTTCACGATCGGGAGCGACCACCCGGCCTCCTTGGAAAGCGCGTGCGATTAATCGGTGTTCGTCCCAAGACTACGCGGGCCTTGCCTCATTCGCTCGAAGTCGTCGATATTGAACCAAGTCAGACTGAAGAAGAGCAGGAACACCCGTCGGATAAGAGTTGATACTTCATGGTTATTTCAACGAGATCAGTGACGAGGCTGGAAGCGTCAGCCCGTTGCTCGGCCCAAAACCCGTCACCCACGCCTACATATGGCGGCTTAAGTAGACACATATGGTTCCCGTTGGTTCCCGTGCTCTCGATTTCACCAAAAGCATCATGCAGAGGCGCGCTGCACCCCACCGGATGCAATGGTCACCGTCTCATCCCCGGCTCTGGGA
>Ga0137403_10000132_pt1 | contig 87773 bp, 79 predicted proteins | sample CZOMad2_1_16fung_FD_122057 | JGI IMG/M metagenome (GOLD analysis project Ga0137403, IMG submission 122057) | Vadose zone soil fungal communities from Angelo Coast Range Reserve, California, USA - CZOMad2_1_16fungal (Hybrid Assembly) | ecosystem: Environmental > Terrestrial > Soil > Vadose zone...
CGCATCCACATCCACAAACCCCTGGAACAGGTGAAGCAGCGCGAGCTGCCGCCGTTCCTCCTCGCGGAAGGCGTGCTCGAACCCGTAGGAGAGCGAAGCGGCGAGCGACCCGGAGCGGCCCTCGCTCGCGGCATCGTCGAACGCCCGCTCCCCACGGCGGAGCGCGTCGACGAACGCTTCGACCTTCTTCGCCTCGCGCAGCCCTTCGCGCAGGGCCTGGCGGACGAGGACGGTCAGGGTGAGCGGGTTGCCCTGGGAGAACTGGAGGAGCGGACTCCAGCCCGCGGTGTCGCGCGCCTTCCAGCCGGCCTTGCCGGCGAGGGCGTGGGCCAGCTGCCTCCGCTCCGCCAGTGGCATCGGGGGGACCGCGACAAGTCGTGGCAGGTCGCCAAGCCAGGCCCGCTCGTCCCGCCGCGAGGTGAGGAGGAAGCGGGCCTTCGTGCCGCGCACCGCGCGCAGGAAGTCGGCGAGCACCCGCTGCTCGTCCTCCGTCCAAGCTGAATCGCGGCCCGCCGGAAATCCGACCACGGACTCGACGTTGTCCCAGATCCAGAGCACCGGCACCTGGGCGAGAATCTGGAGCGTCACCTCCCGGCGCGCCTCTTCCGGCAGGGCCAGCCAGTGGATACCGCTGCGCTCTAGCATATGCTAAAACACATACCCAAGCTGGTCGACCACGCGGGCGAGCGGCAGGTAGCGTTCGAAGGAGGTGAAGATGATCGGCCCCTCCACTCCGCCCGTCCGCGCGTACCAACGCGCGAACTCGGCTGCGGTCGAGGTCTTGCCGCTCCCGGCGTAGGCGTGGAGGAGCACCACCTCATCCCGATCGAAGGCGCGATCGAGGGCGAGGATCGTCTCGTCCCGGCCGAAGAAGCCCGCGTCCGGCTCGGCCGGCAACGCATCTCCGGTCACTCCGGCCGCCGTCCCAGCGCCGGCTTGCACGGTGATCCTGAGCTTCCTTCCTTCTGCCTCGGTACGAGGGCGAGAGGCCTCGCTTCATAGACCACCGGCACCAGCCAGTCCTGGAGCGGTACGGGGTCGCCTCCCAGCTCGCGGAGCGGCGAAGCGTGGAGCTGCTTTCTCCCCAGGGTGACCGCCTCCCCCAGGGTCTGACCCTGCGCGAGCGCCACGTAGAGGTCAGCCACGAACTGAGCCGCGGTGTCTACGTAGACGTTGTAGCGCATGGCCACAACCCCGGCTGCTCCGGCGTCCATGACCTCCTGCGCGAGCGAGCCCCAGGCGCGCACGCGGCGGTCCAGCTCTGGAGCCGCCAGTGTCGCTTCTCTAGAGTTGAGAACCAAAAAAGAAACATCAGTGTTGGTAAGAAGCGCTCCTAGCTCGGGACCATCCACGAATCGCTCGCTCGTCTCAGCCCGAGTCCCTTCAAAGAGGAGATAGCCGCGCGCTCCCGCACGTGGCGGATTAGGGTAGAGGGTCTCAGGAGAGACGACCGCGGACCCTTCAGGATCGAGCCCAAGATTCCTAGCGAGGTAGGCCCGTTCGTTGGCCTCCTCGCGGCGAGCCTGTGCGAAAACCTTCTCCATGTCGAAGAACCCACTATCGCCGTCGAAGTGGACGATCTGGTAGGGCTTGCCCGTGGCATGGGCGCGGCGCAGGGTCTCCGCGAGCTTCTCAAAGGTTGGAGGCCGAAGCACGTCCAAGTCGAAGGCTGCCCTGGCCTCCTCCGTGAGGCTCTTCAAGATCCTGGCGGCTACCGAACGGAACGGAACGTCGCGGCTTCCGTGCTGGCGACAGATCACAAGGAGGATACGGAGCGGTGTGCCTGTCCTGGGCTTGGGAAGCAGGGGCTGATTAGCCCGGTTAGGCTGGGCGCGCACGAAGGAGCGCGCACGAAGGGCTAGCGGGACGTCGGTCACAGGGTCACGTAGCGCCCAGGGGATCGAAGTCGACTCGTGCACATCAGTCACGATCTTGACATGAGTCTCGTTGAGCCGCGCACGGAGCGTCGCCGAGAGATGGCGGGCGTCTCCGCCCGTTGAAGATCGCGTTGAAGAGTTCTGCGCCGATCTCGGAAATCCTCCTCTCCACTCGTGCAGCAATTCTGGGCGCTGGCTCCTCCGGTGCTTGCAGATAGTCTTCAAGATACCAGCGCAGGTCGCGCTGATCATCTTCCGAGAAGAGGAACGGGAAAATAGAAGTGGTGGACTGCCTAACGGTGCCCTGCCCTTCAAAGGAGATTTCGACTCGATGGAGGTCCTCAGCGGCAGCAGACTGGACTAGTCGAAGAGTCGTCTCGGTGGCATTCACCTGCCGAGCTGTGTCGACGAACTCGTCACGGTTGCGGACCAGGAGAGCGGTCCCGGCGAGTCGGTGTGCGAGAAGGGCGGCCAACGTCTCTATTGCGAAACCAATGGTTTCCGGGGCCTTGGTCCCTTCGTCGAGAACAGGCATCTTCTCCCCGAAGCTCCAGTACGCCACATAGGGAATGCGGACTAGGTCCAAGAGCTGGCGGGGGAAGACCTCTTGGTCTGCCCAAGCCCGATACAGAGGCTCAAGCCGGTCGGCAAAGATATCAAGCCACTCCTTCTTCAAGTCCATTTCCACCAAACCCTCAAAGCGCGACGGTACCGGCACGCACGAGAGCCCGGCGCGGTCGAACGGGAGGTGGTTGCGCTGCTCAGCCGCACGTTTCGCCACCTCCAAAGTACCCCCTAGGCTTTGGTGATTAGCTGTGAAGAGCAACACTAACTGGTCGGGCATCTGAATCGTACAGATCCCACCGATGTCGGTTACACCGGTGCGACTATCAATCAGGACAAAATCGTATTCTTCTTTCCACTCCTCTCTAAGACTTTCGAGGCGGGATCCGAGATCGTACTTCTCGTAGAGTAGTGGCCAGTCGAGCCCCTGCATGCGTTGGACATAGGTTTCGTCGAAACGACCAGCCGGTATAAAGTGGAGCGAAATCGGAGCCCCTGGGAACCACACCTCTGTAACATAATTCCGCCAATCGTCATCCCTTGCGTCGATGAACTCAACGAGCCCTTGTGCATTAAAGGCTTGGGACCAGCGCTCGAAGTAAAGATGCAGGCCTGGAGCTTCGAGATCCCAGTCTAGGCACAGGACGCGGTATCCCCAATTTGAGAGCAGCGCTCCTACGTTGGCAAGGGCCATCGTCCGGCCAGTGCCGCCCTTGTAAGAGTAGAAGGTAATGACTGTGCCGCTGGACGTCACAAGCGCGGGACTCCAAGCGTGATCGGCTCATGCACACCGAGAGGAAGGATGACAGGGAAGTCATCACGCCATCCAGGAGCCACGGAGAGCAATGCAGCAATCTCGCCTGCGACCGCCTGCATTTGGCCGATGAAGTCATGATAGTCGGTGGTTTGAAGGAACCCCTGCGAGGGCCGGTTCCATTTTCGCAGGTCTTTGTGCTGAATCTGTTTGACCTCCTCAGGAAAGTGGTCGCCATCATGGAAGCACACCGGGTACACGAGCCCATGTGGGTTTTCGCATGTCCGGTAGCCAAGCATCTTTCCCGCTCGGCGATGCTGTGCCACTCGGCAAGGCACCAAGGCGAGCGGAAGTAGCTTGGTGAGAGCACGGCGACAACCAGCTTCGAGGTGAGAAGGGCCTGTCGCAACACAAGGGGCCAACTCGCCCCTGTCTCGATAGAGTCTGCGTCGCGGAAGACCACCGGGTCCTTGGACATTGACTGCGCGAGCCACTGCTCGAGTAGAGGTTTGAAGTGATCGCGGACCCAGGAAAGGACCGGCTCACGCCGCGAGTAGCTCAGGAACACGTCGTACCGGTAGTTCATGAGTGCAAGGAAGGATCGTCTGCTAAACTACCAGAGCAGCCGCTTCTTTTCAACCCCCGGTCGGAAGCGACCCAGAAGCGACCTGCGACCTGGCCCTCAGCCGCGGTGTGCGCACCTGCCACCGGGCCTTGCAGGCGAGTGCGGAGTTCCAACTGCCGCCGCTCCGCCAGCGGCATCAGGCCTTCCTCCACGAAGTGCAGGCGCAGAAGGGGAAATCGATCGACCCCGGGGCCGCGGACGTTCTGACGGCGGATGCCCAGTTTCTGATCGATCACTGCCCGTAGGCGTTCGCCTTCACTTCACGACCGCCGGCGGCGAGGCGGTCATGGGGCCGATCCAGTAGACGCCGCTGTAGCCGTTTTTGTCCACGGTGGCGTGGAGGGAGACGCCTCTCTCCTTCGTCTCCGTCGTCGCCTTGGTGGGGCGGGCATAGCAGGAGTCCGGGCTGGCGGAGAGGCAGATCCAGGCGGTCCCGCCGGTGCTGGCGACGTCGAGCGCGGTCAGCGGGAGGTCGGGGCGCAGGCGCGAGAGGAGGAGGCCCATGGGCTCGTAGTGGGCGTCCCAGGGAGCGCCCGGGGCGAGCCGGTTGTGGTAGTTGCCGGTGAGGGCGAGGAAGAGGTCCTGGGGCCGCTGGGCCACCGCGGCGCTCAGGCGCTCCGCCATGAACCGGTCGCGCGCCGGGGCCTGGGGGGTGGAATCGAGGAGGACGACGGGGAGCGCCGCCCCGGCGTTCCCCGAGTGCCGCAACTGGCGCAGGCTCTCCAGCAGGGCGAGCATCGCCGCGCTCTGCCGGCCGTCCTGGTAGGGGTCCTGCCAGAACGCCCCGGCGAGGAGGGCGGTGCGGTCGGCCGCCGAGCCGGCGGAGCCGAGGAAGGCTTCAAACCGGGCCTTTTCCTGAAGGGGGATCTCCAGCGCCACGGTGACCGAGCGGCCGGCCTGGAGGGCCAGGCAGACGGCGTCGGCCAGAAACGCCGGGCTCTCCACGGTGCCGTGCATCTCGCCCAGGAGGAGACCATGCCCCGCCGCGAGGAGCGGCGCCAGGCCTTCCACGGAAGAGCAGTTCGGCTGCGTCGGCGGGACTGGCGGCGCCTGAGGAACCGGCGTGGGCGGCAGCGCCAGAAGGGAGGAGAGGGGAGCCAGGACGGCCAGCAGGACCAGCGCAGCGGTTCGCATGGGCGGAACTCTCCGCCCGGCCGGCGTCGCTTGTCAATCGCCTGGCACCTGGAGGGGGCTGTCACGCTTTCTCGGCGGGCGCGCCAGGCGAATCCGCCGTCCCTCCGATTCGCGGTGAAACCGCTCCACGAAGCCTTGGAAGGCTCCCGAATCGAATTCGAGCCAGAAGAAATGCGCCCAGATCCGGAAAGAATCGGCACGGAGCCGTTTCGAGAGCCTGCTGAGCGGCGCGGAATCCATCTGGTCTCGCTTTGAGGACGTTTGCAGCCGCCGGAAATGGCTTCGCAGCCACTGGAATGGACGAAAACGGCGTTCGAATGCATCTCGAGAGGCTTTTGTAGGGCTTCCCTGGCAGGGAATGGTCGATCCCCCTCGGGGAAAGCCGTATCCCTCTCGGGGCTTACTGATTCCCTGTCTGTACTTGAGAAATCCCTGTGAGGGAAAAGAGGTTCCCTCCGGGGGAGAAGAGGTTCCCTCCGGGGGAAAGGAGGATCCCTTGGGGGGATCAGGGGTTCCCGGGGAGGGTTTCAGCCCTCCCTCCTGGGGAAGGGTGATACCCTTCCGGGGCAACGCGATTCGCCCGCTGCCCAGGGACCTCAGGAGGAGCCGATGCGCTCGTACCGGACCGCGATCGACCGGAAGAGAATTCAGTGGGAGGAGATCACCGGCCGCCTCGGGGGCCTCCTCGATCGCTTGCCGTAGCCGAGAGTGCCACACGGCGAGCTCGTCCGCAAGGTCATCCGGCGTAACTCATAGTCCGGAGATTCATCTCCGGCGGGGCCGGGCCCTCCTCGATAGCCTACTACCCCCTGGCCCTTCCCCTTCCTTCCCGGCCTGGTGGGCTGGGAAGGAGAGGGGTATAGGATACCGGCGGCCCCCGGAGTCGCCATGCGCAGGCTCATCCTCTTCGACATCGACGGCACCCTGCTCCTCTGCGGCGCTCAGGGCCGGCGGCTGTTCGAGGCTGCCCTGATCGAGACTTTCGGCACGGCGGGGAACCTGGGCGCGGTCGATTTCGCCGGCAAGACCGACCCGGGAATCGCCCTGGAGGCGCTGACCGTCGCAGGGTTCGCGCCCGACGCGGTGCTCGCGGGGCTGCCGCATGCCAAGGCGAGCTATCTTGCGCGGATCGCCGAGGGTTTCGACCGGGCGCAGATGCGCCTGCTACCCGGGGTCCAGGCGGTCCTGGAACGGCTCGCGGAGCGCCCGGAGGTGAGTCTCGCCCTGCTCACCGGGAACTGGGAGCCGGGAGCGCGGATCAAGCTCTCCCACTTCGACTTGAACGGCTTTTTCCCCTTCGGCGCCTTCGGCTGCGACAGTGCCGACCGCTGCGAGTTGCCGCCGGTCGCCCTCGAACGGGCGTACCTCGCGACCGGCCACCGGTTCCGCCCTGCGGAGACGCTGATCGTGGGGGACAGCCTGAACGACGTCGCCTGCGGCCAGGCGAACGGCATCCCGGTCCTCGCCGTGGCGACCGGGCACACGCCGGCAGCCGCCCTGGCGGCGGCCGGGGCGGACTGGGTGGTGCCGGATCTGCTGGCGATGCCGGCGATACCGGGGGCGGCGCCGCTGTTCGGACTCTAAGCCGCGCGCTCGAAGTCCATCTCGTGGCCGGAGCGCTTCCACTCGAGCATCCCGCCGGTCAGCTCGACGATGCGGTGGGCGCCCAGCTGGAGGAGGGCGAGGCTCACCTCGCGTACCCGCGGATCGCCGGGGAGGTTGCCGACGACGAAGATCTCGATCCGGCCGGTCTCCTGGGCGAGGACGGCGGCGAGGTCCTGGCCAGAGGCGAGGAGCGCTCCCGGCAGGTGGCCGCGGCGGAACTCGTCGGCCGAGCGGGCGTCGAGGATCTTGAAGGGGGGAAAGGGATAGTGCAAACGGCGATGCAGCTCCGCCGAGTGGGTCTGAAAGATGACGCCGTCGAATTGGGGGTCCATGGCGGGATGGTATCCCAGCTCTGCCCCTCCCGACAGGGAGCGCGGTAGACTCTTGCCATGAGCCTCTCAGACGACTACGCCGCCCTGCGGCACGGTTGCGGCCTGGCCGACCGCTCCGCCGCCGGCCGGCTCGCCCTCTCCGGCGCCGACCGGCAGCGGTTCCTCAACGGCCAGGTCACCTGCGACGTCAAGGGCCTCACCCCCGGCACCGGCGCCTACGGCTTCTTCACCAGCCCGCAGGGGAAGATCCTGGCCGACGTGGCGGTGCTCGCCGGGCCGGAGAAGGACGACCCGCTCTGGCTGGAGCTCCCCCCGGGCCGGGCGGAGGCGATCGCGGCGCAGCTCAGGAAGTACATCATCGTCGACCGGGTGGAGGTCCGGCCGCTCGACGAAATCCGACTCCACACCCTCATCGGCCCCCGGGCCGGCGAGGCGCTGGCGCAGGCCGGGCTTACCGAGTTGCCGGAGCGGCCGTGGTCCTCGGTCGCTGCCGCGGCGCTCGGGGAGGGGGGGAGGGTGGTGCGGCAGGACGGCCTGGGGGCGAGCGCCTGGACCCTGTGGCTTCAGGCGGAGCGGGAGGCGGAGTGGCGCGAGCGGCTCCTCGCCCTGGAGGGAGGGGCGGCCGTGCGGCCGGTGGGGCCGGAGGCCCTGGAGGTGCTCCGCGCCGAGGCCGGCATCCCCCGCTACGGGGTCGACTACGGGGCCGACAACTTTCCCCAGGAGAGCGGGCTCGAGGAGCGGGCGGTGAGTTACACCAAGGGCTGCTACCTGGGCCAGGAGGTGGTGGCCCGCATCCACTACCGGGGAGGAGTCCACAAGGGGCTCGCCGGGCTGGTCTTCGATGCCGCCGATGCCGCCGATACCGAGATGCCGGCGGTCGGCGCGAAGCTGCTGCACGAGGGGAAAGAGGTGGGGACGGTGACCACGGCGGTCCATTCGCCGGCCCTCGGCCGGGCGATCGGCCTCGCCGTCCTCAACCTGCGGGCGACCGAGCCGGGGACCCGGCTGGCGCTCGGCGGCGGGGGAGAGGGCGGCGGGCAGGCGGAGATCCACCCCCTGCCCTTCGTCGCCGCCCCTTAAAGCGGCCTTACACCGAGAACGAGGAGCCGCAGCCGCAGCTGCCGGTCGCCTTGGGGTTGTTGAACTTGAACCCCGCCCCGGCCATGCCGAAGACGTAGTCGATGTTCGTCCCGTCGAGGTAGCGGGCGCTGATGCCGTCGACGTACACGGTCAGGCCGTGCTGCTCGTAGATGACGTCGTCCGGCCGCGCCTCGCTCTCGTAGTCGAGGGCGTACTCGAAGCCGCTGCAGCCGCCGCCGCGCACGGCGATCCGCAGGCCGTGGGAGGGATCGATGCCCTCCTGCTCGCGGGTGATCTTGACCATCTCGACCGCCTTGGGGGTCAAGGTGACGGGGAGCTCTTCGTCCGGGAGCCCGTGGGCGCTCTGGCCCTCGGGCTGAAGCTGCTCGGTACCTTCCATGTCACCGCTCCTTTACCGGCCGGCCTGCCGGTCTGATGCCGCCGCCGGCCATCATTCCAGTTGCCTATCCTACAACAAGGGAGTGCCGTAACCTGTTCCAGGTGCGCCGCCCCCCGGTATGATGGCCCCGTGCTCCGCGCCATCCTCTTCGACTTCAACGGCGTCCTGGTGGACGACGAGCCGCTCCACTTGGAGATGTTCCAGCGGGTGCTGGGCGAGGAGGGGGTGACGCTGACCCGGGAGGACTACTACGCCCACTACCTGGGGCTGGACGACCGCGGCTGCTTCGCCGCCGTCCTCGCCGCCGCCGGGGAGACGGTGCCGATCCCCCGGCTGATGCGGCTGATCGCCCGTAAGGCGAGCTACTACCAGGAGCACATCCGGCGGCACGGCTACCCCTTCTTCCCCGGCGCCATCGACCTGGTGCGCGGTCTGGCCGCGGCCGGCCGGATGCTCGGGGTGGTGAGCGGCGCTCTGCACGAGGAGGTGGAGGGCGCCCTGCGCCAGGCCGGGGTGCACCCTCTGTTCAAAGTGCTGGTCACCGCCGAGGACGTGGCCGAGGGCAAGCCCGATCCCGAGGGCTACCGGCGGGCGCTGGAGGCGCTCAACAGCCTCCCCCCTCTCCCCGAGCGGCTGGTCCACCCGCACGAGGTGCTGGCGATCGAGGACAGCCCGGCCGGTCTCGCCGCCGCCGCCGCCGCCGGTCTCCTCACCCTGGGCCTCGCCCACACCTATCCGGTCGACCACCTCGCCCCGGCCGACGCGGTGGCCGAGCGGCTCGCCGATCTCGCCCTGCCGGCCCTGGAGAAGCGCTTCGCCGAGGTCAGCCGGCATTGAGCCTTCCCGAAGACGTGAGGCGGCGCATCGAGGAGATGGTGCGGCCGCTCTATGCCGGGTTGGACGGCGTGCAGACCTTCGACCGCGTCGAGCGCCTGCGCCGGCAGGTGGCGGGGATCGCAGAGCCGGCGGAGCCGGTCGACGTCGCCCTGCTGGAGCTCCTGCTCCTCCTCCACGGGGTCGTCGACCGGCTGGGCTCGCTCGCCCCGGGGGGGCGGCTCGACCTCTTCCTGCGCGGCCTGGGCCTGCCGGAGGAGCGGGTGCGGCGGGTCCGCAGTGGCCTCGGCCGCCTGCGCGAGACGCCCCAGGGGAGCGAGGAGCAGCTCCTCCACGACGCGCTCCTCCTCGAAGGGTCGGGGGTGTCGGCGGCCGCCGAGCGGCTGCTGGCGGCGGGCCGCAAGCGGACCGCGCTCGCCCGCGCCCTGGCGCAGCTCGACCCCGGGCCGGCCGAGGAGCGCTACCGAACCGCCCGCGGCCGCGCCCTGGGCGCCGCCCGCCGGCAGGCGGCCCTGGCGTGGATCGAGGAGCTGCGGCGGAAGGTGGCGGAGGAGAACGGGTAGGGGATTGCCCTGCATCCGCACGGCAGGATCTGAGGGACCCACCTCCCGACCCCTCGGAGCCAAAGTTAGCGCCTATGCTCTCCCAGGTAGCGCCTACGGGGGCCTGCCCCTACGATCCCGGCCACGGTCCGCGATAGAGTCCCCTCCGTGCTCTCGCTCCGCGACCCCATCCACGGCTTCATCCGCGCCGACCCGCTGGAGGCGGCGCTCATCAACAGCCGGCCGCTCCAGCGCCTGCGCACCATCCACCAGCTCGGCCTCACCTTCCTCGTCTTCCCCGGCGCCGAGCACAGCCGTTTCAGCCATGCCCTGGGTGCCATGCACCTGGCCGGCCGGGTCTACGACGCCCTGGCGACGCGAAGCGACGGGCTGCTGCCGCCGGGGGAACGGGCGCGGGAACGCCGCCTGACCCGCGCCGCCGCCCTCCTCCACGACCTCGGACACGCCCCGTTCAGCCACTCGGCCGAGGAGCTGTTCTCAGGCGGCATCGACCATGAGGAGATGACCCGGCGCCTGATCGCCACCCCCGAGATGGCGGACCTCTTCGCGCGCTGGGGGGAGGGGCTCACCCCGGGGGACGTCCTCCGGCTGCTGGTCGGCGGCAGCGGCGGGGGTGGCGGGAGCGCAGGGACGCCCGAGCGGCTCCTCGCCCAGATCGTCTCCGGCGAGCTCGACGTCGACAAGATGGACTACCTGCTGCGCGACAGCCTGTACTGCGGCGTGCGCTACGGCAACTTCGACCTCGAGCGGCTGCTCGAAACCCTGCTGCCGATCGCAGATCCGAAGACCGGCGATCTCGGGGTCGGCCTGGAGGAGGGGGGGGTGCACGCCGTCGAGGCCCTGGTTTTGGCGCGCTACTACATGTTCACCCAGGTCTACTTCAACGCCACCGGCAAGGCCCTGGAGCTCCACCTGAACCAGTGGCTGGCCGGCGAGGGGCACCGCTGGCCGGACGCCGCCCTTGCCTTCCTCGAAGAGGACGACGTCGCGGTCTGGGCGGCCATGCGGCGCTCGCCGTCGCTGCATGCCCGGGCGGTGGTCGACCGCGAGCACTTCCCCGTCGCCTTCGAGACCCGGGAGCACCTCTCGGCCGAGGAGAAGCATAGCTTCGAGGCCCTCCTCCCCGAGCTCGGCCGGCGCTTCGGGGCCGGCAACCTGCTGGTCTCGAACTCCGCCAAGGACCCCCACCGCCTGCGCAGCAGCCGGGTCCTCGTGCGGCGCAACGACGGCAGCCTGGAACCGATGGCGGAGGCCAGCCAGTTCATCCGCCACCTGGCGCGCATCGAGCGTTTCCGCGTCTATACCCCCCAAGAGCTGCGCCAGGAGGTCGGCGCCGCCATCCGCGAGCTCTGGGGGGCGTAAACGGCCGATTGAATCCAAATTATTGGACCAAAATCAAAAAACCGGACCGCTGGCGGGAGGCCGGCGTCTCCCCGCGGTTTACCCCCTCTTTACAACTCCCGCCTTTTCAAAGAGTTCCCGTCGTCTCTTGACAGCCGTTTGACAAGCGTGACAAACGGCATAACAATTGCCTACTCGTAACTCCGTAGATCGTGCTGGGTTGCACTAGTACCGCCTCCGTTCCGCTGCGGCTCGGAACGGGGACGTTCTGTCAGCTCTGATGCAATGTCTCGTCCTATGTCACCACGTGAACCGCTCCCTCGCCCCGCGAGGAGCCTGACTCGAAAGGAGTCAAGCCTGATGAGATCGAGAACCGTTCTCCTCTGCCTGGCCGGCGCCCTCCTCGTGGCGCTGCCGGTGCTCGCCCAGATCCCCACAGCCACCCTGCGGGGTCAGGTGTCGAATGAGAACAAGGGCCTGCCGGGCGTGACCGTGTCGGTCACCTCGCCCAACCTGCAGGGCTCCCGCTCCACCAGCACAACGAACAGCGGGGACTACCTCCTCCCCCTGCTGCCGCCCGGCCCCTACCAGGTGAGCTTCGAGCTCCAGGGGTTCCAGACGGTGACGCGTTCGATCACCCTCGCCGCCCAGCAGACGACCCCGCTCGACGTCAACCTGTCGGTCGAGAAGATCTCCGAGGAGATCGTCGTCACCGGCTCCGCCGAGACCATCTCGGTGACCCCGCAGGCGTCGACCACCTATGAGAAGAAGTTCGTCGAGGAGCTGCCGGTCGACCGCAACATCCGCGAGACCGTCCTCCTCACCCCCGGCGTCTCCGCCTCCGGCCCCGGCGCCTCGCGCACCCGCGGGATCTCCATCGCCGGCAGCCAGTCGTACGAGAACCTGTTCCTGGTCAACGGCGTGGTGGTCAACGAGAACCTCCGCGGCCAACCGTTCGACCTCTTCATCGAGGACGCCATCCAGGAGACCACCACCACGACCTCCGCGGTCTCGGCCGAGTACGGCCGCTTCGGCGGTGGCGTCGTCAACACCATCACCAAGTCGGGCGGCAACGACGTCCATGCGAGCGTCCGCGACAGCGTGACCAACGACCGGTGGACCCAGCCCACCCCGCTCAACAACGTCCGCACCGACAAGGTCAACAACCGCTACGAGGCGACCCTGGGCGGCTACGTCCTGAAGGACCGCCTCTGGTTCTTCGGCGCCGGCCGCAACTTCAAGGAGCAGCTGACCGGCAACACCGTGGCGCTGACCGCCATCCCCTTCCCCATCGTCAACGACGAGAAGCGCTATGAGGGCAAGCTGACCCTCTCGCCGTGGCAGGGGCAGCGGATCATCGGTTCCTACATCAAGATCAGCCGCAGCGAGCAGGGCAACGTCTTCGGCAACATCCTGGACCTCGCGAGCCTGGTCAACCGCACGCTGCCGCAGGACCTGAAGGCGTTCAACTACAACGGCGTCTTCACCGACAAGTTCTTCGTCGAGGGCCAGTACTCGGAGCGCAACTTCACCTTCGAGCACGCCGGGTCGACCTTCGTCGACCGCATCAACGGCACCCTCATGGTCGACCGGCCGACCGGCTTCCGCTACAACGCGCCGACCTTCTGCGGCGTCTGCACCCCTGAGGCGCGCAACAACAAGAACACCGTCGTCAAGGGTTCGTACTTCCTGTCGAACGACGCCATCGGCGCCCACGACATGGTCTTCGGCTACGACACCTACAACGACATCCGCAAGGCCAACAACCACCAGTCGGGGAGCGACTTCCGCATCCTCGTCCGCAACACCGTGGTCAACGGCCAGACTCCCACCCCGCAGGTCTTCGGCACGGACTCCACCTTCATCCAGTGGAACCCCATCCTGGTCAGCAGCCTGGGGACCAGCTTCAAGACCGACTCGCTGTTCTACAACGACAAGTGGCGCCTGAACGACCACGCGAGCTTCAACGTCGGCGTGCGCTACGACAAGAACGACGGCAAGGACTCGCAGGGCCAGTCCGTCGCCAAGGACAGCCGCGTCAGCCCGCGCCTGGCCGCCGCCTATGACTTCAAGGGCGACGGCGACTGGGTGGCCAACGCCAACTTCTCGCAGTACGTGACGGCGATCGCCAACACCCAGGCCGACTCCACCTCGCAGGGCGGCAACCCGGCCACCTACCAGTGGTTCTACCGCGGCCCGGACATCAACGCCCCGGGCAGCACCATCGTCCCGACCTCGCAGGTCATCCAGCAGATCTTCAACTGGTTCGACAGCCAGGGCGGCACCGCCAACACGAAGAACCTTCGCGTCGTCGCCATCCCGGGCGGCACGACGGTGATCCGCGGCTCGCTCGATTCGCCGTACACCCAGGAGATCTCGTTCGGCATCAGCAAGCGCCTGGGCACCCGCGGCCTCTTCCGCGCCGACCTCGTGCGCCGTGACTCCAAGGCCTTCTACTCGCAGCGCATCGACCGCTCGACCGGCCGGGTCCTGACGGCGACCGGCACCCCCGCCGACCTCGCGGTGATCGAGAACACCAACAGCCTGCAGCGCCAGTACTCCGGTCTGCACACCCAGTTCCAGTACCGCTTCACCGACAAGTTCACCCTGGGCGGCATCTACACGTTCGCCGAGCTCAAGGGCAACGTCGACGGCGAGACCGCCGGCAGCGGCCCGGTCTCCTCGACCCAGTTCTCCTATCCGGAATACGCCGACAACAACGCGTGGAGCAACCCGAAGGGTGACCTGCTCTCCGACGTGCGCCACCGCGTCCGCATCTGGGGCATCTGGGACGTCTTCAAGAACACCCACAACGCGCTCAACTTCACCGTGCTCGAGTCCTACAACACGGGTCAGCCCTACGGGGCGGTCGGGGCGGTCGACTCGCGTCCGTTCGTCACCAACCCGGGCTACGCCATTCCGCCCGCGACGGTGACCTACTACTACACCAAGCGGGACGCGTTCCGGACCGACAACATCAGCTCGACCGACCTGTCCCTCAACTACTCGTTCTCGCTCGCCGGGCCGTTCAACAAGCAGTACGAGATCTTCTTCGAGCCCGAGATCCTGAACGCCTTCAACCAGCACGGGCTGCTCGCCGTCAACTCCACGGTGCTCGACCCGACCAACAGCAACGCCGCCAAGTTCAACCCCTTCACCACGACTCCGGTCGAGGGCGTGAACTGGTCCAAGGGTCCCAAGTTCGGCAAGGCGAACGCCTTTACCGACTACCAGCTGCCGCGCACCTTCCGTTTCTCGGTGGGCATCCGCTTCTAGTCGATTCGAACCCCACGCAACACGAAGGCCCCGGTCGCTAGACCGGGGCCTTTTTCTTTGGAACGATTATTCGGCGGGAGCCGCCACCGCCGCGGCCAGGCGCGACAGCGCGGTGCGCCAGCGGCGGCGGTAGGCTTCCCAGACGGTGAGGCAGAGGGAGAGGGGGAGGCGCTGGAAACCGTGCTGGAGGACGTCGAGCTCGCTGCCGCCGGCCTCGCCGGGTTCTCGATGGACGGCGAGGGTCAACCGGGTGGCGGCGGTCCAGCCGGCGTCCAGGCGCTCGAAGGCGAGGACCCAGAGGCCCGGCGGGGTCCATACCAGGGTGCGGCCGCGCTCGCGCCAGACGCCGGTCTCACCGTCCTCCGTTCCGGCCAGCTGGAGCGAGCCCTGGGGACCTGCCTCCACCGCCGCCTCCGCCGCCAGCCAGCGCGTGAGCTTCGGATTTTCGACCAGCCAGCCCCAGACCTCCCCGGGCGGCAGGGGGAGCGCCTGGCGGCAGCGCAGCTGCACTCCCGGGATGTCGCCTTGCCGGATGGCCTCCGCTTTTTCGGGCATTCCTAGTCCAGCAGGTCCGACAGGGCCGGCCCGAGCTCTGGGAAACGGAAGCGGTAGCCGCGCGCCAGGAGCGCCTTGGGCACCGCGCGTTGCCCGTTCAAGAGCATGCCGGCCATCTCCCCGAGGGCGAGGTGGAGGGCGAAGCCGGGGGTGGGCAGGAGGCTCGGCCGGTGGAGGACCTTGCCCAGGGCCGCCCCGAGGTCGCGGTTCCTGGCCGGAGTGGGGGCGGTCAGGTTGAAGGGGCCGCGGGCCGCGTCGTCTTCGAGCAGGAAGCGGATCGCCCCCACCTCGTCGGCGAGGTGGATCCAGGGGAGCCACTGCCGGCCGCTCCCCAGGGGGCCGCCGATCCTCATCCGGAAGGGGAGCGCCATCTTGGGCAGGGCTCCGCCGTCGCGCGCCAGGACGACGCCGGTGCGCAGGATCGCCCGCCGCACCCCCAGCGCGTCGATCGCCGGCGTCGCCGCCGTCGACGCCTCCCACTCGACGCAGAGGCGGGCGAGAAAGTCGTCCCCAGGCGGATGCTCCTCGGGGACCTCCTCGTCGCCGCAGGGTCCGTAGTAGCCGACCGCCGAGCCCTGGAGGAGGACCCGCGGCTGGCTCGCCGCCTGCTCGATGGCCTGGACGACCGCGGCGCTCGACCGCAGCCGGCTGTCGGAGATCCGGCGCTTGCGCTCGGCCGTCCAGCGACCGCCGGCGATGCTCTCCCCGGCCAGGTGGACGATGGCGGTATCCGGCCCCGCCGCGAGATCGGCCCAACCCGCGGCGCTCTCCCCGTCCCAACGGGCGGCGCGGACGTTGGCGGGCAGGCTCCGCAACTTGCCCGGATCGCGGCTGAGCACGACGACGTCGTGTCCCGCAGCCCCCAGGTCGTGAGCCAGGGCCGCGCCGATGAGCCCGCTGCCGCCGGTGATCACGACCCGCATGGGCACTCGCCTTTCAAACGGCCGCCAGCTCTTCCTCGAGCATCTGCCGCTGGTGGAGGTCGGCGTACAGGCCACCGGTCGCGATCAGCTGCTCGTGGGTGCCGCGTTCGGCGATGCGGCCGCGATCGAGGACGAGGATCAGGTCGGCTTCCTTGACCGTCGAGATCCGGTGCGAAACGAGGAAGACCGTGCGCCCCACGAACACCCGCCGCAGGTGGCCGAGGATGCGCTCCTCGGTCTGGGTGTCGACGGCGGACAGGCAGTCGTCCAAAAGCAGGATGCGCGGCCGGCGCAGGAGGGCGCGGGCCAACGCCACGCGCTGCTTCTGGCCGCCCGAGAGGGTGAGGCCGCGCTCTCCCACCACGGTGTCGAGGCCCTGGGGAAAACCGGCGAGGTCCTCCTCCAGGCCGGCCTGGCGCGCCGCCTCCGCGATCTCGCCCGGGCTCGCCTCCGGCCGGCCGAGGCCGATGTTCTCCGCCACCGTGGCCGAGAAGAGGAAGGTCTCCTGCGGCACCATGCCGATGGCGCCGCGCAGCTGGGCGAGCGGCAGGCGACGGACGTCGATCCCGTCGACGAAGACGCTCTGCTCGGGGGGATCGAAGAGCCGGGTGAGGAGCGCGAGGAGGGTGCTCTTGCCCGAACCGGTCCGCCCCACCAGGGCGACCGTCCGGCCGGCCTCGACCTGGAAATCGACGTCGGCGAGGACCGGCTCGGCCCCCGGCGCGTAGGCGAAGGTCAGGTCGCGGCAGCGGATGGCGCCGTGGATCTCCGCCGGCTCGACCAGGGGCTGGGTATCGACGATCGTCGGCGCCACGTCGAGGACCTGGCGGATGCGGCCGAGCGAGGCCAGGCCGCGCTGGGTGAGGTTGATCACCCAGCCCAGGGCGATCATCGGCCAGACCAGCTTGCCGACGAAGGAGTTGAAGGTGACGAACTCGCCGAGCGAGATGTCGTGGCGGACGACGAGGAGACCGCCATACCAGAGGACGGCGGCGAAGCCGATCCCGATCAGCGCCTGGAGCAGGGGGTGGAAGGCCGAGGTCCAGACGATGAGCTTGCGGTTGCCCTCCACGTACTCGTCGTTCAGCCGGGCGAACACCTCCCGCTCCGCCGCCTCCTGGGCGTAGGCGCGGACCACCCGCACGCCGGAGAGGTTCTCCTGCACCCGGGCGGAGATCGCGGCGAACTGCCCCTGGACCTTCTCGAACAGCCGGTGGATGCGGCTGCCGAACATCTGGGTGACCACGACGACGATCGGCGCGGTGACCAGGGCCAGGAGGGTGAGGCGGAGGTCGATCCGGGCCATCAGGACGAGCGCGCCGATGGCGGTGAAGACGGTGTTGACGCTGTACATGATGGCCGGCCCGCAGAGCATCCGCACGGCCTGGAGGTCGTTGGTGGCGCGCGACATCAGGTCGCCGGTCGGGCGCTGCTGGAAAAACGCCTGGGGCTGCCGTTCGAGATGGGCGAAATAGACGTTTCTCAGATCGAACTCGACGTCCCGGGAGAGGGTGACGAGAATCATCCGCTGCAGATAGCTGAACACCCCCTGCGCCGCGGCGACGCCGACGATCCAGAGGGCGTAGGAGAGGACCTCCCCGGCGGTGAAGGCGCTGCGCAGGCTGTCGATCCCGCGGCCGACGAGGAGCGGGTTGAGGAGGCCGAACGCCACCGAGACGACGATCGTCAGGATGCCCCAGACGAGCCTGCCCTTGTAGCGCTTGAGATAGGGATAGAGATACAAGAGCCGGTCGAACAAGGAGACCTCCGGCCGGCAAGGATATCACCCGGCCGGAGGCTCCGCTGCCGCTCGCGTTTACCGCCAGTGGCCGTGCCGGTAGAACCAGCCGCCGCGGCGATGCTCGTAGCGCGGGGCCACCCAGACCGCGTGCGCGTGGGGTGGCAGGATCCAGCGCCCCTCGACCCAGCCGTAGTCCGCCCCCAGCCAGTCATAGTAGCCGGGGACCCAGATGTAGCCCGGGCCCGGGGAGCCCACCGCCACTTCGGTCCGGAAGCCCGGGGGGCCGAAGCCGACGCGGACGCCGACGTCGGGGCCATATCCATATCCCACGCACGCGCTGGCGGTGAGGGCGAGAAGAGCCATCAGGGCGAGGGCCGAGACCATGCGTTTGCTGCTCATGTCGGAAACCCTCCTTTCTGCTCGTGGAACCCGGAAAGGGGCGGTTTCCTGCGGCGCCGGGTCCTGGTTGAAGAGCGGGGGGTGAAAACCGCCATCGCCGTCTCTTATGACACCATATGCATTTGGTAGGCCAGCCTTCTGTAAACCCGAGATGAAAAGACCATGTCGATCGAGACCCCGGAAGAGCTCCAGGCCTTACAGCGCATCGGCCGCATCGTCGGGCTGACGATCCAGCGGGTGAAGGCGGAGGTGCGGCCGGGGGTGACGACGGCCGATCTCGACCTGGTGGCCGAGGCCTTCCTCGACCGGCAGGGGGCGACGCCGGCACCAAGGGCGGTCTACGGCTTCCCCGGGGCGATCATGATCTCGGTCAACGAGGAGGTGGTCCACACGATCCCGGGACCGCGCCGCATCGCGCCCGGCGACCTGGTCAAGATCGACGTCACCGCGGAGCTCGACGGCTTCTATGCCGATGCCGCGGCGACGGTGATCGTCCCGCCCGGCTCGCCGGTGGCGCGGCGCCTGGCGAGCTGCGTCCGCACCGCCTTCGCCCAGGGCGCCCGGGTCGCCCGCGCCGGTACCCTCCTCTCCGAGATCGGCCGCCAGGTGGAGGCCGAGGTCCGCCGCCACGGCTTCACCGTCCTGCGCGAGCTCCACGGCCACGGCATCGGCCGCACCATCCACGAGCCGCCGGAGGTGGCGAACTACTACGCGCCCACCCAGCGCCAGCAGCTGACCGACGGCCTCGTCCTCACCCTGGAGCCGCTCATCTCGGCCGGCAACGGCAGCATCGCCATGGCCTCCGACCGCTGGACCCTCCGCACCCTCGACGGCAGCCTCGCCGCCCACCACGAGCACACGATGGTGATCACCCGCGGGCGTCCGATTCTGGTGACCGACGTGTAGCCGGAGGGAAGAGGGGCGGTCGCTGCCCCTCGGACGCCGACGACCGGATGAAGAGGGGCAGTCGCTGCCCTCCGGACGCCGATGACCGGATGAAGAGGGGCAGTCGCTGCCCTTCGGACGCCGACGACCGGATGAAGAGGGGCAGTCGCTGCCCTCCGGACGCCGACGATCGAATGAAGAGGGGCAGTCACTGCCCCCCGGACGCCGATGACTGAATGAAGAGGGGCAGTCGCTGCCCTTCGGACGCCGATGACCGGATGAAGAGGGGCAGTCACTGCCCTCCGGACGCCGACGACCGAATGAAGAGGGGCAGTCGCTGCCCTCCGGACGCCGACGACTGAATTCCCTGCGGCGGTCTCCGCGCTCCGCCCCGCGACGACGGAATGCCTGACGGCGACGACTGCCGCCTGGACCCGGATGCCCGGCGGCGGCACCGCTTCCATGGCGTACAGGGTTTCGGCGACTCGCGGGAAGACGCGGAGGCTTCGCGGCAAGCCGCCGGTCGGCGGCACTCCAGCGCAGGCGGCCGCCGAACCGCACCACACCAGCGCCGCACTGCGGTAGGAGGCTGGCACGAGAGGGCGGGCGGGTCCCTCCCCCCTGGGAGGGGGAGGGTTGGGTCAGGGGGGAGGCGAGGAGGGGGGCGCTACGCTGGGGTACAGCCTCCCTACCCTCCAATCACCATCTCTCTGCCACGCGAGACCTCGGTCCGTGGGTGAAGACCCAGCAGACCCGCGGGGAAGGCTGGCCCGCAGCCCCGGGTCTCGCCTTCTTCCCTCTCTTGCTCCCGCTGCTGCCGGGCGCGGATCCAGCCGACCTGCTCCCCCCGGTCCCCGCCGCTTCGAGCAACGTGGCCAATGCGAGCGGCGAGCGCACGATCGCCTCCATGAGGTGAAGTCCCTCGGCCCAGTTCGTACCTGGTCGAACCAAGCCGGCGACCTGGGGACCATAGGTGCTCTTGGATAGCTTAAGCACCTGCGCTCATGTCGTTGACGCCGCCTGGGCTTTAGGGCTAAGCTCTTGACTAAGTTAAGGCATGAACAGCGCTTGCGCGCTGGCATCAGACCGTTGCTTAGATATCGAGCTAGTCATGTAACCTGAGGAGCACGACGGAGAAATATGGTGACATAGACGTTGGACGGCTTTTTGTGTAGTGAGTCTTGAGGAGTTGCGGGGACAAAAAAATGGCCAAATGTTTCCTCTCATATAGCTATGGTTACCGGCATATCATGGAGGTAATTCGTGGTCTCTTAAAAGCACTCGACTTTGAACTTGTCGACGTGGTAGACGAGCCAGACGACCTACGCCCTCCTTATACGAGAGTCGAAGAGCGCATTCGCGCTGCCGATTGTGTCATCGTGTTATATGGTCCTCAGTGTATGCCGGAAGAAGGGCGGAGCCTTGCGGCTGCAAAGTGGCCGACCGAAGAGGCTGTTTTCGCCTTAGGCAGTCGCAAGCCCCTGATGCTATTACTCCACGCCGGAATGGAACCTCCCGAACTTCTCAAGGGCCACCAGAGTCCTGCGCGCTTCGATTTCTGGAAACCACAGAGCTTTTTGGAGAACTCTCACCACGTCGTAAAGCACCTGCTTGACTTCAAGAGACGCGTGGATCTCCCTCCTGGCCACCAGCCTTACCGCTATCGCAAAGTGGAAGCAAGATTGCGCGTGGATCGTTCAGGTAGATCCTCTTACCAAGACTGGTATCACGAGGTTGTGGTGGCTAAAGCACGTTCATCGTTTCACCATGCCTTGGCCACTAACGATCAGGAAACCGAAGCCGCGATTCTGGATTGCTTTCGTAACCAACGATTCGAAGTTGAGGCTGGAGCCGGTGCCGATTGGCATCGCGTTTCGATCGAACAGGGAAGTCACGATCTCGATGTATTCGAATATTTAATCAAGATAGAACCACCCTTGCAACCGGGCGAAGTATTCGGGTACCGACGGAGTTTCGAACTCCCAAACCACTTGCCCTTGACGATGCCTGAAGTCAAAGTTGCACTTGAAAAGCGGAGCCTGAACCCCCGCTTTCCAGGACACATCTTCGAGGCACGCTTCTTCGGAGAGGCATTGGATGTCGTATACGACGCAGACAGCATCGTATATGCGTATCACTTCCCCAAAAAGGTCGAGATCAGGAGCTACCGTGTTACGGTCGTAGAGTATCTGGATAAAAAGACCGAGAATCGAGCTGAAAGCGAAAAATGCAGCGCCGATAATTTCTTAAAGCTCCACAGCGACGTCGGCAACTATGAGCAGGTTCTCGAGCTAGTCGTCCCGCGTCCGCTTTTCAACCATAGCTATTACCTTCTCTATGAGGCTGGAGGCTGACAATTGAGCGTTGTCGACATGATGCCCTCCATCGACCTCGACGATGAGCCTCTTGGGCAGACAGGCGAAGTCGGCGCCGTAGTTGCCGATGGGCACCTGGCGACGAAACTTGGCGCCGAGCGATCGTTTGCGGAGCTCTTTCCAGAGGCGATGTTCGGCCTCGGTCAGCGTGCTGCGCAGCTCGCGGGCGCGGCGGGTGATTTCGTCCATGCGGGAGATCCGGCGTGCGGATAGGGGTGAGATGGTAGCGGGTCGTGGCTTCGCTTGGAAAGAGGGGGTGGCTTGGGTGTAGAGGGGTTGTACTACAGCGAACGGCCCCCCTCCTGGCCTCCCCCCTGACCCAACCCTCCCCCTCCCAGGGGGGAGGGACCCTCCCGCCCCTCATGGCCAACGGTATCGACTATCCAGGAAGAGGAATCCCCCGTCCGTCCCGCCCGGGAACGGCCAAGCGTGAAGGCCCTTCCCCACCCTGCTACACTGGCCCTCCGCGGCCGGGCCGCCGCCCCGCTGCGACCGCTAGAGGAGCCGTTCATGTCCGAGACCACCAGCACGACCAACCGCCTTGCCGGGGAGAGCAGCCCCTACCTCCTCCTCCATGCCCACAACCCCGTCGACTGGTATCCCTGGGGGCCGGAGGCGCTGGACAAGGCGCGGCGCGACGATCGACCGATCTTCCTTTCGGTCGGTTATTCAACCTGCTACTGGTGCCACGTCATGGAGCGGGAGTCGTTCTCCGACCCCGAGACCGCGGCGCTCATGAACCGCGACTTCGTCAACATCAAGCTCGACCGCGAGGAACGCCCCGAGGTCGACGAGATCTACATGGCGGCGACCCAGATCCTCTCCGGCCATGGCGGCTGGCCGAACTCGCTCTTCTTGACCCCTGATCTGAAGCCCTTCTACGCCGGCACCTACTTCCCGCCCGACGACCGCTACGGCCGGCCCGGCTTTCGCGGCGTCCTGGCGAGCCTCGCCGACGCCTGGGCGAACCGCCGGCCCGAGGTCTACGAGCAGGCGGAGGAGATGGCGCATGCCATGCGCCACTACCTGGAGGAGCGCACCCAGCCGGCCGAGGTGCCCCCGCATCCCGGGGTCGCGACCCATGCCGTGGACGCCCTGGCCCGCCGCTTCGACCGCCGCTACGCCGGCTTCGGCGACGCTCCCAAGTTCCCCACGCCCTCGAACCTCCTGCTGCTCCTGGACCTCGCCGACCACCATCCGGACGCCGGGGAGATGCTCGCCGCCACCGTGGACGCCATGGCCCGCGGCGGCATCTACGACCAGCTGGGTGGCGGCTTCCACCGCTACGCCACCGACCGCGAGTGGAAGGTGCCGCATTTCGAGAAGATGCTCTACGACAACGGCTTCCTTCTGGAGGTCTACGCCCGCGAGCACGCGCGGTCCGGCAGCCCGGAGGCGGCACGGGTGGCGCGCGAGACAGCGGAGTTCCTGGCCCGCGAGATGACCTCCCCCGAGGGGGCTTTCCTCTCCGCCATCGACGCCGAGACCGCCGGCGACGAGGGGGCCTTCTACGTCTGGACCCGGGAGGAGATCGACGCCGTGCTGGGGGCCGAGGACGCGACCTTCCTCGCGCCGCTCCTGGGCTTTGCCGGGGCGCCCTTCTTCGAGGGCCAGCGCTACGTGCTCCACCTGCCCGCGCCGCTCGCCGACGCGGCCGAGACCCGCAAGGTCGACCCGGCGGATCTCCTGGCCGAGATCAAGACCCTGGAGGCTCGGCTCTTCGCCGTCCGCGCGCGCCGCCCCCGGCCGGCGACCGACGACAAGGTCCTGACCGACTGGAACGGCACCGCCATCACCGGCCTCGCCGTGGCCGGCCAGCTCCTGAACGAGCCGGCCTACGTCCAGCAGGCGGCGCGCGCCGCCGAGTTCCTCCTCTCCCGTCTCCGTCCGGCCGGCGGCCCGCTCCTCCATGCCTACCGGGCCGGGCAGGCGAAGGTGCCGGGCCTCCTCTCGGACTACGTCTTCCTCGTCCGCGGGCTCTTGGCCCTCCACGAGGCGACCGGGGAGGACCGCTGGCTCGCCGCCGCGGCCGAGCTGACCGCCGAACAGATCGACCGCCTGGGCGATCCGGAGGGGGGCGGCTTCTTCGCCGCGGCAGAGAGCCCCGACCTCCTCTTCCGCAGCAAGGACATCTTCGACGGCGCCATGCCCTCGGCCAACGCGGTGGCGGCCTGGAACCTGGTCGAGCTGGCGGAGCGGACGGGCGGGGAGCGGTGGATCGCCGAGGCGCGCCGCACCCTCACCGCCTTCGCGCCGCTCGTCGAGCGCAGCCCCGACGCCGTCCGCACCCTGGCCCTGGCCACCCGGCGCTACCACCGGGCGGTGGGCGGGGCGGATGCGATCTCGCCCGCGACCGAGCGCACCGCCGAGGCCGCCATGAGCCAGCTGGAGCGCGAGGAGGAGCAGGTGGTCGCGGTGAGCGGCGAGATGGGGGAGCCCAACGAGGCCGCGGAGGGCTTCCGGCCCTTCCGCCTCACCTTGACCATCGCCCCAGGCTGGCACATCAACGCCAACCCGGCTTCGGAAAGCTACCTCGTCGCCACCGAGGTGACGGCCGAGGGGCCGGCCCTGCGGAACCTGCGCTACCCCGAGGCCGGCGAGATGAACCTGGCCGCCGTCGACCACCCGCTCGCCGCCTATGCCGGGACGGTCGAGATCACCGGCGAGGTGGGTCCCGGCACCGGCCGCCTCCTCCTCACCTACCAGCCCTGCGACGCCACCCGGTGCCTGCCGCCGGTGACCAAGAAGCTGGTGCTGGGAGGCTGAGGGGGGCCTACAAGGCGAGCGCCGAAGCGCTCCTGTCGCGCCACTTTTTGAGCAGCGTGACCAGCGCCAACCCGGCCAGCGGCAGCAGCACGTCGGTCGCCGGCCAGCGCAGGCGGGGGTCGCCGTGGAGGAGGGCGCCGAAGAGGGCGAAGTAGAGGGCAGCGCCGACCAGGGCCACCAGGAAGGGGAGGCGCAGGGCGGGGTCGACGAGCCGGCCTCGGGCGAGAAGGACGAGCCCCCAGGCCTCGAGCAGGAGAAGAATCCCGTAAGGGAGTCCGACGATCCCCCAGCGCAGGGTCCGGATGTGCCGGCGGAAGAAGTGGTCCTCCGGCAGTGCCTGGATCTCGTACGGCTGGACGCCCCGGGGGAGCGAGTGCCGGGGGACGACCCAGGTGCCGGTCGCCAGCGGCTCGGCGATCCCCTCGTCGTGGAAGGCCGACCCCAGCTTGACCAGGAAGAGCCGGCCGGCGGCGACCGGGTCCTCCACCATCCAGCGCAGGGCCGCCCGGCGCAGCGCCGCGTCGCGCTCGAAGGGGCCCGCGACGTGGAGCCCGGCCAGGGCGCGCTCCACGTCCTCGTTCGCGATGTACCAGTGGCCGGTGGCGTGGGGGTTGTTGCCCATGAAGAGGGTGGCGCCCACCGCGTCGGTGAAGAAGGAGAAGTGCCCGAGGGTCTCCCGGTTGCGCAGCGCCCAGGGGAGGAGCACTGCGTGCTGGACGAGGAGCAGAAGGAGGGTCTCGGCGGCGAGCCCCGCCCAGGGCTTCTTCCGGGTGGCCGCCCCGGCGAGCGGCCAGAGGAGGGCGAGCGGGTAGCCCACCGAGCGGACCAGGGTGGCGAGCCCGAGGACCAGGCCGCCCAGGAGCGCGCCGCGGAGATCCCGGGGGCGTGCCCAGGAGGCCGCGAGGACCAGGAGCCAGAGGAGGAGGAGCGGCACGAAGAGGTTCTCGGAGGCGCAGAGGCAGGATTGCAGCACCAGCCGCGGGTAGACCGCGGCCACCCCGGCCGCGGCGAGGCCCACCCGTTCCCCCGCCAGGCGGCGGCCGAGGAGCCCGGCCAGGGCGACGGTCGCCGTGCCGAGAAGGGCGTTCAGGACCTTCGCCACCAGGAGGCCGCGGCCGCAGAGCTTCAGGACGAGCGCCAGGGCCAGCGGGTACCCCGGCGGCCAGGTGGCGTTGGGAGTCCCCGGCCGGACACCGTAGACCCCCACGTCGAGCAGGTTGACCGCCCGCTGGTAGTAGGACCAGTAGTCCGTCGTCTGCTGGGTCGGGACGAGGATCACCGCGGCCAGGCGGAGGAGGAGCCCCAGGGCGCAGAGGGCGAGGAGGCCGGGGAGGAATTTCCGGCCGCTGTCGGGGGGCGATGTCATGAGGCGACCGGACGCGACTCTATGAGGCGTTCGGGGGGCCGTCAATGGTGGCCCCTCCGGTACTTGATATACTGTTGGGGATCTCCCATGCTCCCCCTCCCCTCCTCCCACCGCTTCCGCCTGCTGGCGGCCGTCCTGACCCTCGCCTGCGGCCTGCTGCTCGCCGCGGCCGCCCCCACCGCCCCGCCGGTTCCGACCTTGGGCCACCCGGAGGTCTTCCACATCCGGGTCTCCTCGATCGTCCATCCGGTCCTGGCGGAGTTCATCGCGGACGCCATCCAGGCGGCGGACCAGGCGCATGCGGCGGCGCTCGTCATCGAGCTCGACACCCCGGGCGGCCTGATGACCTCGATGCGCGAGATCTCGACCGCCATCCTCTCGGCGAAGACCCCGATCGTCGTCTACGTCTCGCCCCAGGGGGCACAGGCGGCCTCGGCCGGGTTCTTCGTCCTGATGTCGGCGGACGTCGCGGCCATGGCGCCGGGGACCAACGCCGGAGCGGCCCACCCGGTGGGTGGCCAGGGGGAGACCATCCAGGGGACCATGGGGGAGAAACTGGAGCAGGACGCGGCGGCCAGCATCCGCTCGCTCGCCGTACGGAACGGCAGGAACGTCGCCCTGGCCGAAGCGGCGGTGCTCAAGAGCCGGTCGTTCTCGGCCGACGAGGCCCTGGCCAACCACCTGATCGACCTCGTGGCCCCCAGCTTCCCCTCGCTCCTGGCCAAGCTCGACGGCCGGCAGGTGAAGAAGGGCGAGGCCACGCTGACGCTCAAGACCGCCGAGGCGCCGGTCCACGAGCTCGCGATGTCGCCCCTGCGCAAGCTCCTGGCGACGATCGCCCACCCCGACATCGCCTACGTGCTCCTCACCCTGGGCTCGCTCGGCCTCTTCTTCGAGCTCATGCACCCGGGCGCCATCCTCCCCGGGGTGGTGGGCGGGATCTGCCTCATCCTCGGCTTCTTCGCCATGTCGGTCCTGCCGGTCAACTACGCCGGGGTGGCGCTCCTTCTGCTCGCGCTCCTCTTCTTCATCGCCGAGATCAAGATCCCCAGCCACGGCATGCTCGCCGTCGCCGGCATCATCGCGCTCGTTCTCGGGTCGCTCTTCCTCTTCAAGACCGCCGAGCCGGCCCTGCGGGTCAGCTTGAACGTCATCGTCACCCTCGCCACCTTCGCCGCCCTGGTCGTCGGCTTCCTCTCCTTCATGGTCTGGCGCGCCCACAGCATTCCGGTGCGCACCGGCAGGGAGGGGCTGCTCCACGAGCACGGCACGGCGCAGACGGCGCTCGCGCCGGCGGGCAAGGTGTTCATTCATGGGGAGATCTGGGACGCGGTCTCCGAAAACGGCGGGCCGGTCGCAGCGGGCGAGCCGGTCGAGGTGGTCCGGATCGAGGACTTCACGCTGACCGTCCGGCCGCGCCGGCCGGCATCGTCGGCATCCGCGCGCACGGCGTCAGTGGCCTAGCGCAGGGAGAAAGAGATTCCAATGGAATTCTACGGCATCGTCCTCGTCGTCGTCATCGGCCTGTTCCTGTTCTCGCGTTGGGTCAACGTGCTCAACGAGTACGAGCGCGCCGTCACCTTCTGGCTCGGTCGGCTGTCGAAGGACACCAAGGGTCCCGGGCTGGTCCTCATCTTCTGGCCCTTCGAGCGGATGATCAAGGTGTCGCTGCGCACCGAGGTCCACGACGTGCCGCCGCAGGACGTCATCACCCGTGACAACGTCTCGGTCAAGGTCAACGCCGTGGTCTACTTCCGGGTGGTCGATCCGGCGCGGGCGATCGTCGAGGTGTCGAACTACCTCTACGCCACGAGCCAGCTGGCGCAGACCACCCTGCGCTCGGTCTTGGGCCAGGCGGACCTCGACGAGCTCCTCTCCGAGCGCGAGAAACTGAACATCCGCCTCCAGGAGATCATCGACCGCCACACCGATCCCTGGGGGATCAAGGTCTCGATGGTCGAGGTCAAGCACGTCGACCTGCCGCAGGAGATGCAGCGGGCGATGGCCCGCCAGGCGGAGGCGGAGCGCGAGAAGCGCGGTAAGATCATCCATGCCGCCGGCGAGCTCGAGGCTTCGGTCAAGCTCGCCGAGGCGGCGGAGATCATCGCCTCGAACCCGGTGACCTTGCAGTTGCGCTATCTGCAGACGTTGACCGAGATCGCCTCGGAGAAGAACTCGACGATCATCTTCCCCCTGCCCATCGAGCTGATGAAGGCGTTCTTCCCCCACGGGCGAGCGGAGTAGAAGTGGAGTCAGGATGGACGTGACCGAACCGCACCACGAGCCCAGCTACTACGAAATCGCGCTGACCAACCGCCAGGTGGTCGTCGCCTTCGTCATCCTCCTCGCCTGCCTGCTGGCGGCCTTCTTCTCCGGCGTCTGGATCGGCCGTGGCGGCATTGAGCCGCGCCGCGACCAGGTGGTGCGCGCCACCCCGCCGCAGCCGCCGGCCGAGGGGCAGACCCTGGAGGAGCTCAAGTTCTTCGCCGACCGGCCGGCGAAGAAGGGCGCCAAGCCCGAGGAGAAGCCGGCCGAGCCGAAGACCGAGGAGATCGCCGCGGTGCCGGCACCCTCTCCCGCCCCCGCTCCCAAGCCGCCGGAGACGACTCTGCAGCAGGACCTCGGAACCTCGCGCTCTCGTCCGTCGCCTCCCCCGTCCAACTCGGTGGTCCGCTCAACCCCGCCAGCCCCGGCCCCGGCTCCCGAGGAGGTGGCGGAGCCCGCCCGGCCGGAGCCGGTCCAGACCCGTCCGGCCCCGGCGGACCACAACGCCCGCGGGAAGACACCGGCGTCCGCACCCGCTCCCGACACCTCCACCGAATCCGCCCAACCCGGCGCCGGATCGGTGGTGGTGCAGGTCTTCGCCTCCGCCGACCCGGCCGAGGCCCAGCGGGTGCGCGAGCGCCTGGTCAAGGGCGGGCAGACGGCGTTCCTGTCGCCGCTCACCGTCGACGGTCACACCATGTACCGCGTCCGCATCGGCCCCTTCGGCACCCGTCAGAAGGCGCAGAAGGTGGCGGAGAAGGTGCGGAAGACCTTCAAGCTGGACACCTGGCTCACCGAGTAGCGCCCGGAGACGCGCCCTCTCTCTTGCGACGCCTCCTCTGGCCCCTCGTCGCGGTGGTGTCGGGCGCCGCCTGGGCGCTCTGCTTCGGCCGCCAGCCGCTCCCCGCCGCCGCCTTCCTCGCCCTGGCGCCGCTCGTCGTGCTGCTGCGCGCGCCGCGCGCCGGGCTCCTCGCCTGGCTGCACGGCTTCGTCTACTGGATGATCGCCCTGAACTGGATTCCAGCCACCCTGGTGACCTACGGGCGGATGCCGCTCCCCGGCGCCATCCCCCTGGTCGGCCTCCTCGCCGGCTATCTCGCCCTCTTCCATGCCGCCTTCGCCGGGCTGGGGGCGCGCCTCCTGCGGCGGTATGAGCAGAGCGGGCTCCTTCCCTGGATCGGCCTGCCGGCCCTCTGGGTGGCGCTCGAATGGCTGCGCACCTACCTGGGCGGCGGTTTCCCCTGGAACCTCGCGGCCTACGCCTGGACCGACGTGCCCGGCGCCCTGCCGCTCTCCGCCGCCATCGGCGCCTACGGCATCTCCTTCCTCGTCGTCTTCGCCAATCTCGGGGTGGCCCTGGCGGTCCTTCGGCGTCGCTGGGAGCCGCTGGCTGTCGGGCTTGCCCTCCCCCTCCTCCTCCTCGCGATGGGCGGGCGCTGGGGCACCCGCTTCGAGGTCGGCCGCTTCGACCTCCTGCTCGCCCAGCCGGGCCATCCGGTGCGCCTGCTTCAGCCCAACATCGCCAACCTGACCGCCTGGGACCCGGCGGCGGTGGCGCGGAACTACGCCAAGGTGCTCTCGCTGTCGCACGACGCCTGCCAGGAGGGAGCGCTGGTGGTCTGGCCGGAGAGCGCCGCCTGGCCCTTCTCCTTCGAGCACGACCCGGACCTGCGGCGCGACCTGGCGCGGCTCGTCGGCCAGGGCTGCACGGTGCTCTTCAACTCCGACCACGAGGAGAAAAACGTCCTCTACAACTCGGCCTACCTGCTCGCCCCGGGGGGGACGACGGCGCGCTACGACAAGCGCCACCTCGTCCCCTTCGGCGAGTACGTCCCCTTCCGCGGCGTCTTCTCCTTCGTCGACAAGCTGGCGCGCGAGGCAGGCGAGTACCGGCAGGGGGAAGGCGCGCACCTCCTCCCCTGGGGGGACGAGCGGCTGGGCCTGTCGATCTGCTACGAGGTGGTCTTCCCCGAGGAGGTGGCAGACCTGGTGCGCTCCGGAGCCACGCTCCTGGTGACGATCACCAACGACGCCTGGTACGGCGACACCGCCGCCCCCTGGCAACACTTCCGCGCCGCCCGCTTCCGCGCCGCCGAGAACCGCCGCCCCCTCCTGCGGGCCGCGATCACCGGCATCTCCGCCCTGATCGCCCCGGACGGCTCGGTGCGCGCCGAGATCGGACCGTTCCGCCAGGGGGTGATCCGCGCTCCGGTTCGCGGGGAGAGCACGGAGACGCCTTTTTCGCGCTGCCCGTGGGCGGTGCCGGCGGTGTCGACGGTGCTGGCGCTTCTGGCTCTGGGGCTGGCGCGGTGGAAGCGGTAGGCATGACCGACCCGGGCGACCTCCCTACTTCATCCGAGATCGTCTTCTACCAGGGGGAGGACGGGAGGAGCCGCCTCCAGGTCCGTCTCGATGGCGGGACCGTCTGGCTCACGCAGCGGTTGCTTGCGGAGCTCTACCAGAAGGATGTGCGCACGATCAACGAGCACCTCCAGAACATCTTTGAGGAGGGAGAACTCGACCCCGAACCAACTATCCGGAAATTCCGGATAGTTCGAACGGAGGGAGAGCGTGAGGTTTCGCGCCTCGTCGATCACTACAATCTCGAAGCCATCCTTGCCGTCGGCTACCGGGTCCGCTCCCATCGTGGCACGCAGTTCCGCCGCTGGGCGACAGAGCGCCTCCGCGAGTACGTCGTCAAGGGCTTCGTGCTCGACGATGAGCGGCTCAAGGAAGGCCACACGCTCGGCGCCGACTACTTCGACGAGCTCCTGGAGCGCATCCGGGAGATCCGGGCGTCGGAGAAGCGCTTCTACCAGAAGATCCGCGACCTGTACGCTCTCTCCGTCGACTACGACCCCACCACGGCCGCGACAAAGGAGTTCTTCCAGACCGTGCAGAACAAGCTGCACTGGGCGATCACGGGGAGGACCGCGGCGGAGATCCTCGCCGAGCGGGCGAACGCCGAGAAGCCCAACATGGGGCTCACGACCTGGAAAGGTGTGAAGGTGCGGCGGGCCGACGTGACCGTCGCCAAGAACTACCTGAACGAGGAAGAGATCCGGCAGCTCAACCGCATCGTGACCATGTATCTCGACTACGCCGAAGAGCAGGCCGAGCGCAGGAGACTGCTCTATATGCGCGACTGGCGCGAGAAGCTCGACGGGTTTCTGTCGCCGGCGGCCAGGCTCTCGCCCCGGCGGAAGATGCCCCAGCCGGGGCTCGGGATCTCGACCAGGCCGCCGGGTTAGGGAGATCCAGATCGGAGGTAGGGCACTTCCAAAGCAAAAGTAGGAAGATCCAAGTCAGAAGTACGGAGATCCACGGCAGAAATACCCAGCTCCAAACCAGAAGTACGGGGCTTCTGCGGCAGAAGTACAGAGATCCAAACCAGAAGTAGGGAGATTCAACCGAGAAATAGGGAGATCCAAACCAAAAGTAGGGGCACACCAGGCCCCGCCACGTCTACCGAACCCTACTTCACAATGGATGTGGCGATATTGGGGCTGCTGGGGTTCACGTCGAGCGTACGCGTGCTCGGAATGACGGCGAGATCCATGTCCTCCATGGGGATTGCACCCAGAAGGACCTGAGTCCCCATCACCAGGGCGCCCACGAAGCCCACCCGATTGCGAAACCGGATCTCGATTGGGCCTACGTACGAAACGAGTCTGCGGCTGTCATCCGTGAGGGTCGCTTCCTTCCTGCCGGTCTCCTCCAGCTCCAGCTGTAGCTGGATGTGCTGGGGTATGCAGAGGTGGAGCGACCCGGAATCCGCGAGCGCAGGGACGGTGACCGGGGCGAGGTCCGGCTTTCTCGGATTGCGGAGCGTGATCTCGGCGTTCACCAGATGCCAGATTCTCGGGGCGGCAGATCAGCTCGTCTCGATTCCGGCGCCCTCAAGGTCCTCCGGGCGGAACAACTGCACGGTCTCGACGCGCTCGAAGTCGCGGTCGGCCGATGCGAAAGCCGCTATGCCGTGGTCGAGCGCAGTGGCGAGGAGGATGGAGTCATTGGTCAGCAGCCCGTAGCGCATGCGCAGAGGAGCGGCGATGGCGAGCAACCGACGATCCAGAGGCGCGACCTCCACACCCATCCAAGGGATCTTCTCGGCCTGCTCCTGGTAGAGGGAGAGGCGGCGGACGATCTCCGGCCTCTCGCGGAGCTTCTTGACGACGTTGCCAGGCGTAACCAGGCCCCGTGCCACCGCTTCGATCGTCATCAGGCGGTGCGTGACCTCCGCCACGGCCACGGTCGAAGTCAAAGCGTGCAACCGGCCGGCCTCACACTGGGAGAGAAGGTCTCGGCAGGAGGGCGAGGCACCCGTGAAGTGGTAGAGGAAGATGGTCGAGTCGAGAAAGACGCTGGTTCCCGCCGGGATCTCGAATAGCGGCCTGGCGCCCTCAGCCGTCAAGCAGCTCGTCCTCTTGAGCGAGCAACTCGCGGACCTGCTGGGCCGGCATGGGGAGAACGCCCCAGCTCTTCGCCACGACCCCCTGCGGCCCAAAGGCTGCCGCTTTGCCGTCGAGGTACGAAGCGAGCGCATCGCCCACGACGTCGGCGATCTGCTTGCCCTGGCGGATCGCCTCGCTCCGGGTGCGGTCGACGAGGCTCTCTTCAAGAAGCGTGCTGAACTTCCGTCGCATCTCGTCATGACGGTATCATGACGGCTGGATCCCCGCAAGGGCGCCCGTGGCACTGGGCGTTCCTGTTCTTGGCAGCTCACGAATCTCAACCGTTCCGCCAGCTTCGTAGACCGGATTTCCGACAACCAGCTCGCGCGCGGACTGGAGGCTCTCGGCGCGGATTCGGATGTAGCCGGAGATGTGTCCGGTGATCGTGCCCGGTGGAGAGGATTTCGACGCGCAGACTCCGTCGCCGATCGAACTCCCACCCTGGAACGCACCGGACTCGCGTAGCTTCGCGAAATACGCCGCCCAATCGCCATCAGGGCGGCGCTGCCCCTCGGGGACGTCGTTATGCATGAATAAGATGAAGTCGGCCATGAGCTGAGGATCAACTTACAAGACAGCGGGTTAGACTTCCTTTGACCCTCTGAACATCCGCTTCGCCGAGCCGGCCGATCGCGCGTACGATCAAGCGGCTGTCAAGCGTAAAGAGCTTCATCCGTACGAGACAGCGCCGATCGAGGCCAGCTCTTTCCGGTTCTTCGATCCACACATCGCCACGCCAGGTGGGCTCGGACTTGGTCGTGATCATGGCGAGGATCACATGACCGCCGTCGTTGAAAGAACGCCGGCTCAGGACTAGAGCCGGCCGCCGTTTACTCCCCGCGATCTCGGAGAAGGGAAAGGGGACGACCACCACCTGCCAGGGTTCAGAGGTCACGGAAGGCCTCTTCGTCCTCGGGCGAGCTCCACTCATCGCCGAGCGTCGCGGAGAGGGAGGCGTGGAAGGCGGCATCGAACGGTTCGATCCGCTTCAACACCGCTTCCTCGCCACGCACCTCATAGCTGACGAGATCGCCCGTGCCGAGCCCCAGAGACTCCCGCACCTCGCTTGGAATCGTCACCTGCCCCTTGCTGGAAAGTCTGCTCGTGTACACCATGGCGCGCTCCTTTACGGTAAAGAGTAAAGACGAGAGACTGGCGAAGTCAAGGCTCTGGACCCTTCGGAGGGCCGAGGCGAAGTTGGATGCGCTCGCCGTCGTAGGGTCTCGTCAAAGTCGGGCAGCGATGTCCGTCGCTTCCCCCGGGCACCGACCGCTGAATTCGACGATCCGCTACCTGCAGCTGGTCATCGGCGGCGTGCAGCGGGTGACTGGCTGCATGCAGCGGATCACTGGCTACCAGCAGCGAGTCGCTGGCTGCGAGCAGCGAGTCACTGAGTACCAACAGCGGGTCACTGACTGCCAGCAGCTCGTCACCGCCTGCCTGCGCGCGATGACTGCTTACCGGACCGCTTGACTCCGCCCGAAGGTAGGGGCGACACATGTAACCGTCGCCCCTTCGGGGCTTTGTTTTCTTGGGGTTACCCCCTGGGGCTCTCGCCCCAGGCTACCCGCCTTCGCCCCTTCGGGGCTGTCCTCCCTCCTACGAGCGTCCCTCCTTTCGGGGCGGGGGAGGGTTGGGCCTGGTTGCCTACAGGCCCGGGCCTGCGGCGCTCGCGGCGGGAACAAGCTGGGCCGGGACCCTTGTTTTGGTATCATCTCCCCGGAAAGGGAACCCCACCTATGATCGCCTCCGAAGTCCAGCAGCGCATCGACCAGCTCTCGGATCAGCTCAAGAACCTCCGGGGGTATCTTTGAGGACACCGGCCTAGAACGGCGGCTCGCCGAGATCGACCACCAGCTCGAAGACGGCAAATTCTGGGACAACCCGGCGAAGAGCGCGCCCGTCCTTCAGGAGCGGCGGGGGCTGGAGCGCCGTCTCTCCACCCTGAAGCGTCTGCGCGACGACGCCGACGAGCTCACCGCCTGGCGCGAGCTGCTGGCGGAGGGGGAGGCCGACCCCGAGGTCGAGGCGTTCCTCTCCCGCCTGTCGGGCGAGCTCGACAAGCTGGAGCTGGAGCTCAAGCTCTCCGGCCCCGACGACGACAAGAACGCCATCGTCGCCATCCACCCCGGCGCCGGTGGCACCGAATCCCAGGACTGGGCCGAGATGCTCCTGCGCATGTACCTGCGCTGGGCCGAGCGCAACCACTACGAGGTCGAGCTGCTCGAGCGCCAGGACGGCGAGGAGGCGGGGCTCAAGAGCGCCACCTTCGCCGTGCGCGGCTCCTACGCCTACGGCTATCTCTCGGGCGAGGCCGGGGTCCACCGCCTGGTGCGCATCAGCCCCTTCGACTTCCAGGGCCGGCGCCACACCTCGTTCGCCTCGGTCGACGTCTACCCCGAGGTCGACGACACGGTCGACATCACCGTCGAGGACAAGGACCTGCGGATCGACACCTACCGCTCCTCGGGGGCGGGCGGCCAGCACGTCAACAAGACCGAGTCGGCGGTGCGCATCACCCACCTGCCGTCGGGCATCGTCGTCGCCTGCCAGAACGAGCGCAGCCAGATCAAGAACCGGGCGATGGCGATGAAGGTCCTGCGCTCGCGCCTCTACGACCAGGAGATGCAGAAGCGGGCCGCGGCGCAGGCCGAGCGCGAGGGCAAGAAGAAGGACAACGCCTGGGGGAGCCAGATCCGGAGCTACGTCCTCCACCCCTACCGCATGGTCAAGGACCACCGCACCGGCGCCGAGGTGGGCGACGCGGACCGGGTGCTCGACGGCACCCTGGACCCCTTCATCGAGGCCTGGCTCAAGGGGCAGATGGGGACGCCGGGAACCCCGGGAGATCTCCCCTCCTGAGCGAGACCCCTCTACGGCTCGACTACGTCTCCCCGCTGCCGCCGGTCCGCTCCGGGATCGCGGACTACGGCGTCGACCTCCTGCCCCACCTCGCGGCGCGGGCCGACGTGCGGCTGATCCGCCTTCCGGGCCAGCCGGTGGCGCCGGAGGTGGCGGCGCGCTGGCCCCTGGTCGATTCTGCGGAGACCGGGTCGGAAGGGCGGCTGCCGCTCTACCAGATGGGGAACAACCGCTACCACGAGGGGGTGCGCGAGCTCGCCCTGCGCATTCCCGGGGTCCTGACCCTGCACGACGTGGTGCTCCATCATCTTCTCCTGGATCTCACCCTCGGCCGCGACGAGTTCCTTCCCTACTGCGAGGGCCTGGCCTGGGACCACGGCTGGATGGGCGAGGCGGTGGCCATGGCCAAGCGCTGGCACGCCTACGGCGAGGCGCCGGTCTTCTCGTTCCCCGCCCATCGCACCCTCCTCCTCGCCCAGCGCGGGGTCCTCGTCCATAGCGCCTGGGCGGCGGGGGTGGTGCGCGAGGAGTGCCCGGAGGCGCGGGTGCGGGCCATCCCCATGGGGGTGCCGCTGCCACCCCCGGCCGACCCCGCGGCCGGCCGCGCCCTCCGCCTGCGGCTCGGACTCCCGGAGGATGCCCCGGTCCTCGGCTCCTTCGGCTTCCAGACCCCCATCAAGCGGACCGAGACGGCCATCGCCGCATTGGCCGCCCCCGGTCTCGAGCGGGTCCACCTGCTGATCGTGGGGGAGGCGGCGAAGGTGATGGACCTGGAAGGCGAGGCGCGGCGGGCGGGGGTGGCCGAGCGGGTCCACGTCCAGGGCTTCCTCCCCTATGAGGATTTTGCGGCGGCGATCGCGGCGACCGACCTCTGCCTGAACCTGCGCTACCCGACGGCCGGCGAGACCTCGGCCTCTCTCCTCCGGGTGCTGGCGGCGGGGCGGCCGGCGGTGGTTTCGGACTTCGCCCAGTTCGCCGACCTGCCGGCGGCGGTGGCGGTCAAGGTGCCGCTCGCCGCCGAGCGGGCAGAGGAGGCCGCGAGCCTCGCCGCCGAGCTCCGCCGCCTGCTCGCCGCCCCGGAACGCCTCCATGCCATGGGCGAGGCGGCGCGCGAGCACGTGCGCCGCGAGCACGACCCGGAGCGCTCGGCCGAGGCGGTGGTCGCCGCCTGCCGCGAGTGGCAGGCCCTGCCGCCGCCGGGGACCGGCGAGCGGGCCATGGCGCCACCGCCCACCAGCATCGCCTGGGGCGACCTGCCGGGGGAGATCGAGGTCGCCGGGGCCGACCTCCCCTGGGCCGAGGGGGAGCGGCGGACGATCGGCATCCGCCTGGTCAACCGCGGTTTCGCCCGCTGGCTGGCCGGCGACCGCGGGCCGGGCGGCATGGCGGTGGTGGTCAAGCTCCTGGTGGGCTGGCACGACCTCCTCGCCGAGGGGGGGCGCTGGCTTCCCCTGCCACGCGATCTTAAGCCGGGCGAGGAGATCCGGCTCACGACCGAGATCCGTCGCCCCCTGGGTCCGGCGCGACTCCTCGTCGAGCCGCACCTCTTCGGCGGCGGCCGGCTCTCTCTCCTGGGCGGCCCCTCCTGGGAGCGCGAGCTGTGAGCGGCCGCCGGCTTTCTTTGAGCGCGTGGGAGATCCTCGGCTGGGCCATACTCGCGATTCTCCTCCTCGCCACCCTCGGGGCCGCCCTGCGCTTCGACCGCGCCGGCCGCCCCTCGCTGGTGGGCGACGAGGCGACCTATGCCATGCAGGCGGCGAGCCTCGCCTGGGATGGCGATCTCGCCTATACCCGGGCCGACTACGACCGCTTCGTCCGCCAGTGGGGAGGCCAGCCCGACGGTCTGGTCCTCCAGAGCCGCGACGAGGGGCGGCATCTCACCTACGGCAAGCCCTTCCTCTACGCCCTGGCCACCGCCCCCTTCGTGCGCTTCGCCCCGGTGCGCGGAGCGATCGTCGCCAACGCCCTCTTCCTCGCCGTGGCCAGCCTCCTCGCCGCCCTCGCCCTGCGCCGACGGCTGGGGGGGACAGCCCCCTTCTGGGTGGCGGTCCTGGTCTTCGCCTCGGTCTCCTTCGGCTACGTCTTCTGGGTCCACGCCGACCTCTTCCTCTTTGCCGCCATGGCGGCCGGCTTCGCCCTCGCCTACTGGGAGGACCGACCCCGCGAGGCGCCCCTGCCCGACCTCTATGAAGAAGAGGGGACCGCTTCGGGGAAGAGGTTCCTCCTGCGCTGGTTTGCCGTCGGGGTGCTCCTCGCCATCCCCGGCGCCATCCGCCCCTTCTATCTCGCCGTGCTCCTGCCGGCGGCCCTGGCCGTGCCTTCCGGGCGGCGGCGGGCGGGCTGGGCGGCCCTCGCCGCCGGGGTTCTCGGGCTGCTCCTCCTGACCGGGCTCGTCCAGTGGCACGCCGGCGGCTCGTTCTCCGGCTACGGCGGGGAGCGCCAGGGCTTCTATCCGCGCACCGGCTACCCCGACGTCGACTTCCCGGCCAGCCAATGGGAGAAGTCGCTCCGCCACTGGGGGAACACCTCCTGGATCCAGGAGGGGGCGATCACCCCCGATCTCGATCATCGGCTCTGGGCCTGGAACGGGTTCTACTTCTTCCTCGGCCGGAACATCGGGGTCCTGCCCTACTTCCTCCCCCTGCTCCTCGGGTTCTTCGCCTTCTCGGGTGAGCGCGGGCGCTGGGCGATCCCCTGGGCAGTCCTCCTGGCGGTCGCCGGGTTCCTCCTCGTGCGGCCGTTCAACTTCTACGGCGGCGGCGGAGCGATCGGCAACCGCTACTTCCTGCCGCTCTACCCGGCCCTCTGGTTTCTCGCCGCCCGCCGCCCGCGCGCGGCCTGGGAGATGCCTGCCCTTGCCGTTCTCGCCGCGGCGCTCGCCGCCCCCTTCCTCCTCCCCCTATGGAGCCACCCCACGGCCTTCCCCATCGGGCCGGACGGCCGCTACCGGCACGTCTCGGCCTTCGCCGCCCGCACCCTGCCCTACGAGACTACCCAGAGCCACATCCCGGGCGGGGAGGATTCGGCGCACGACGGTATCTGGGTCAAGCTCCTCTCCGACAGCATGGGACGGATCGGCGAGGCGGAAAGCCTGCTGGGCGACGCCCAGGGCGAGGTGCTGGTGGGGAGCCCGGAGCCGCTCCGCGGTCTTCTCGTGGTCTGCGACCCCCGCGCGCCGACCCGCCTGGAGTCGGGCGGGCAGACCCTCCGGCCGAGCCTCCTGCGCCCGAACGGAACGGTCGTGTTCGCGATCGAGCTCAAGAAGCCGCGGGCGGTCCACCCCATGTGGTGGACCCGGGAGCCCTACTATCTCTACGAGGTGGACCTGCGCCTCCCCGGCGCCCCCAAGGTGCCGATTGGAGTGCGCCTCCTGCCGCAGCGGGATATGTTAAGAATGACCGGGTCATGAGCTCCGTCCCCCAAGAGAGTTGGATCCTCGCCCTGCGGGAGCGCCTCGCCTCCCCGCCGCCGCAGCGCCTGGTTCCCTCCGAGGCGCGACAGGCGGCGGTCCTGGTGCCGCTCTACGTCGACGCCAGCGAGCTGTGGACAGTCCTCACCAAACGGACCGACACCCTGCCGCACCACCGCAGCCAGATCGCCTTCCCCGGCGGCAGCCGCGAGACCGGGGAGGACCCCTGGGCAGCGGCCCTGCGCGAAACCGAGGAGGAGATCGGGCTCGATCCCGCCAAGATCCTGCGCTTGGGCCAGCTCGACGAGACGGACGTCCCTTCGGGGTTCCGCATCGTCCCCTGCGTGGGAGCGATTCCCTTCCCCTACGAGGCGAAGCCCAGCGAAGCGGAGATCGCCGAGGTCTTCAGCCTCCCCTTGACCGCCTTCGCCAACCCAAGAGTGGTCGAGGAACGCCAGGTCGAGATCGACGGCACCGTGCGCAACCTCCGCATCTACCACGTGGGCCGGCGGCAGATCTGGGGCCTGACCGCGCGCATCCTCCAGAACCTGCTCGTGCGGGTGGGGCTGGAGAGCGGGATGGAGAACTGAAGAGGGTGCGGAAGAGCACATGAACCGCGTGGCGGTCAAACCCGAGATGCTCCGTTGGGCCCGCGAACGGGCCGGCCGGAGCGCGGCGAGTCTGCACGAGCGGATCCCGCAGCTCGAACGCTGGGAGAGCGGAGAAACGCAGCCGACGCTCAAACAACTGGAAAGCTTCGCCAAAGCTACGCATACACCTATCGGCTATCTCTTCCTCGCGGAACCGCCGGTCGAGCGCGTGCCGATTCCTGACTTCCGCACCGTGGGCAGTCAATACCTCGAACACCCGAGCCCCGACCTGCTGGACACCGTCTACATCTGCCAGCAGCGCCAGGATTGGTATCGCGACTTCGCGCGATCCACCGGCGAGAAGCCACTTCCGTTCGTGGGCTCCGCGCGGCTGGCCGACGACATCGAGACGACGGCGGCCAGCATGCGGCATGCGTTAGGGTTCGACGTCGAAGAGCGCCGACGGATGCCGACCTGGACGGACGCGCTGCGCCACTTCATCGCTAAGGCAGACGCGCTCGGAGTGCTGATCATGGTGAGCGGCGTGGTAGGGAGCAACAATCGGCGCAAGCTCGATCCACAGGAGTTTCGGGGATTCGCCTTGACGGACGATCTCGCGCCGTTGGTTTTCATCAACGGCGCGGACACCAAGGCGGCACAAATGTTCACGCTCGCCCATGAGCTCGCCCACGTCTGGCTCGGCCAATCCGCGCTCTCCGATCTCGGGCCGGTCTCCATGCCTTCCAATCGCGTCGAGGCCTGGTGCAACCGGGTGGCCGCCGAGCTCCTCGTGCCACTCGCCATCCTGCGCACCGAATATCAGAGACGCGCCGAGCTGCGCGTCGAGCTCGACCGCCTGGCGCGCCGCTTCAAGGTCAGCACTCTGGTCATTCTGCGCCGAATCCACGATGCCGGGGGACTCACCGCAGAGCAATTCTGGCAAGCATACCGGGAGGAACTGGAGCGACTACAGGCCATCCAAAAAGGAAGCGGCGGCGACTTCTACCTGACTCTGGGAGCTCGTGTCAGCAAGCGCTTCGCCCGAGCCCTGGTGGTCAGCACGCTGGAGGGACAGACGTCCTTCACGGAGGCGTTCCGCATGCTCGGGCTCAAGAAGAAGCGGCTCGTACTGGGGTCGCCCCACTGACCCAGCCGCCGGCGTCCGCCACCCTGCTACAATCCGCCCCCGAACCCCCCCGCGAGGCACCTGTCGCGGGCGCAGCCTCCTTCTGCACTCTGCTAGAGAGCATGCGGCCGTTTCTGAGCCGTCGCCAAGAGAGGACACCATGCCCGAGACGCCCGAGAGCACCGACACCCAAGAGGTCCCCGGCTGGGGGCTTCCCGTCACGCTGGTCCTGCTGATCGCCGTCCTCCTCGTGGTCTGCGCCCGGCTGGCGCCGCCGGCGGCCAAGCCGGCGACCGCGCCGGCCGGCGAGTTCTCGGCCGGCCGCGCCCGGGCGGTGCTCGCCGAGATCGTCGGCGAGGGGAAACCCCACCCGGTGGGGAGCGCCGCCAACGCCGCGGTGCGCGAGCGGGTGGTCGCCGTCCTGCGCCGGCTGGGCTACACGCCACAGGTCGAGTCGGGCTATGCCTGTACCGCCCTCGGCAACTGCGCGGCGGTCCAGAACGTCGTCGCCGAGCTCCCCGGTCGCGAGCCGGGGACGGCGGTGGCGCTCGTCGCCCACTATGACTCGGTGGGGGCCGGCCCGGGCGTCTCGGACGACCTCGCCGGCGTCGCCTCGATCCTAGAGATCGCCCGCATCCTGAAGGCGGAGCCGCAGCCCAAGAACTCGGTGCTCCTCCTCCTCGACGAGGGAGAGGAGGCCGGCCTCCTGGGCGCGCGGGCCTTCGAGGAAAGGCCCGAGGCGAGCCGGGTCAAGGCGGTGGTCAACCTGGAGGCACGCGGCACCGAGGGGCAGAGCCTGATGTTCGAGACCGCTCCGGACAACGCCTGGCTCCTCCCCCTGTTCCATGTCCCCAACCCGGCCACCAGCTCGCTCTTCATCACCCTCTACGAGTTCCTGCCCAACGACACCGACTTCTCGGTCTTCAAGGCACATGGCATCTCGGGCTTCAACTTCGCCTATATCGGCGGCGCCGCGCGCTACCACACGCCGCTCGACGACCTGAAGCACCTCTCGTCGGCCAGCCTGCAGCATCACGGCGACAACGGCCTGGCCACCACCCGCGCCCTGGCCCAGGCCGACCTCGCTCACCCCCGCCCCGGGCGGGCCGTCTTCTTCGACCTCCTGGGTCTCGGGCTCATCTGGTGGCCGGCCGGCCGCGGCGTGCTCCTCGCCGGCCTCGCCCTCCTGCTCCTCGTCGTCCTCGCCGTCCGCCTCAAAGCCGCCCGGCGGACGACGATCGGCGCGCTCCTCCTGGGAATGGTCGCCGTGCCGCTCGCCCTGGTCGCCGCCGGGGCCGTGGCCTTCGCCGTCGCCTTCCTCCTCCGCCTGACCGGACCCGGCCTGCGCGTCCAGTGGCCCGCCCACGCCCTCCCCGCCGTCGGCACCTTCTGGCTGCTCGCCATCGCCGTGACCGCGGGCCTCGCCGGCCTCCTGCGCCGGGCCCGCTTCGCCGGCCTGTGGACGGGAATCTGGCTGGCCTGGGCGCTCGTCGGCCTGCTCCTCGCCCTCTGCCTCCCGGGGGTCTCCTATCTCTTCCTCGTCCCGGCGCTCGCCGCCGGGCTCTGCGGCCTCCTCCTCCCGGCAAAGGCCGGGGCCGCGGGGATCGCGGCGGTGGTGTCGGCGGGCGTCGCGGCGGTCGTCTGGTTCCCCATCCTCTTCCTCCTCTACGACGGGTTGGGGACGGGGGGGCTCCTGGTCGTCGCCGCCCTCCTCGCCGTCTTCCTCACCGCCATCGTCCCGCTCGTCGCCGCCGCCGGGGCCGGGTGGCGCCGCGGGCTGCCGGTCGCGGCCGCCGGGCTCGCCCTCCTGTTCGCCGTGGCGGTCGCGGTGACGCCGGTCTATTCGCTCGACGTGCCGCGGCGGATGAACCTCGTCTACCACCTGGACGGCGACGGCGGCACCGCCCGCTTCCTGCTGCTGACCCCGCCGCCCGTACCGCCGGCGATGCGCCAGGCCGCCAAGTTCGGCGCGCTTCCGGAGACGCCCTTCCCCTGGTCGATGCAGAGACAGTTCGTCGCCCCCGCTCCGGCCCTCCCGCTCGCGGCCCCGGCCCTCGTCCTGCTCGGGGAGACGAACGAGGGGGGGAAGCGCCATCTCCGCCTCCGTCTGACCTCGCCCCGCGGTGGCGCCTCGGCGGTCCTCGTCATCCCCAAGGCGGCCGACCTGCAGTCGATGACCGTGGCCGGGCACGAGGTCCCCTCCCCCGCGACCGATCGGCGCTTCGCCGGCCTGGCCAAGGCGGACTACCGCATCGTGGCGATCGACGCCCTGCCGGCCGAGGGGGTGGAGATCGAGGCGGTTCTCGGTGCGGCGGGTGCGGTGGGCGCGGCCGGCCACCAGACCTGGACGGTGCTCGACGGCTCGCCGGGCCTGCCGCCGGCCGCGGCCGCCCTGGCCGCAGCGCGGCCGGCGAATGCCTCTTCGATCCAGGATGGGGATCGGACGATGGTCAGCCACCGGGTCCAGATCTGATCCGGGAAACCGGCCCCAAAAGAGAAGAGCGCGGGGCCTTGAGCCCCGCGCTCCAATCTTTTGAACTTGACGGGCTGGACCGTCGGCTCTACTTGCTCGGCGCGGCCGCCGGCTCGATCGAGGAGACCGCGATCGCGTCGCCCTTGACCTCACCCTTGACCGTGACCTCGTGGCCGATGTGCTCCTTGGCTACGTCCTGCTTGTCGAGCTTGTAGATCTTCTTGTCGCCGTTGTTGTAGAAGACGAGCTTGGCGCCCTTGTCCATGCACCTCTTGGAGCAGGCGGCATGCTCGGCCTTGGCGCCCTTGGCGCCGCAGTTTTCGTCGGTGATCCAGCCGTTCCAGCTGCCGGCGTCGGCCAGCAGGCTGGCGAGCGGCAGGAGGGCAAGGACCACGGCGAGGACGGTGACGAGAACGGACAGTCTCTTCATTCGCGATTCCTCCCTTAGAGAGTTTGAAATTTCGGGATAAACCCGGGTTGTCGCGGGGATCATACAGCAAATCGACGAATTTGGTCCCCCCTGCTCACGGCGGGCGTCCCGGAGCGCTCCCCGCGTGACACTAAGAGGCAGAAGCAAGCCATGCAGGAAAAATGGCGCAAGTGGTGCGTGTATGCTTCAAATAGCGATGCATCCGGCGATAGCGTTGGCAGGAAACAGCTAAAGTTGAACCGACTAGAACGATTGCCGTCCTTATTCGTATAAAATTCATTGTGCCGTACCCCGGCACCGTCTTAACGTTCGAAGGGATTGGGAGTGAACCATGGACCAGCAGGACTGTAGCCAGAGCAAAAAGGACCAGCCCTCGTGGGGGTTCCAGCTGATCATCGACTGCTTCGGCTGCGACGAGGCGGCGTGCTGTGACCTCGAACGGGGATATGAGTTCCTCGACAAGATCACCCTGCACCTCCATATGACGAAGCAGACGCAGCCTTATGTCTTCAAGACCTGCGAGACGACCTTCCCGGGCAAGCCGGGCTACAGCGGCTGGATCCCGATCATCGAGAGCGGCATCCAGATCCATACTTCGGCCAACAACCGCTTCATCAGCATCGACGTCTACTCCTGCCGGCCGTTCGACGAGGCCGAGGTCGTGGAGTTCGTCAAGAAGTGGTTCGAGCCCAAGCAGATCGACACTCACTTCTTCTACCGGGGGATGGACTACCGCAAGAAGTCGTTCCCCGAGCGGGCGCTGGTCGAGGTCGCGGTCGACAGCGCGGGGGCGATCAGCTGACATAATCCCCCGCGTGCCGACCTATCGCCTGACGCTGGAGTACGAGGGGACCCGCTATCGCGGGTGGCAGGAGCAGCAGAACGCCCGGTCGGTCCTGGGAGAGCTGCGGCGGGCGATCGAGGAGGCTGCCGGGACGGCGGAGGCGATCCGGGACCTGGGCGGGGCCGGGCGGACCGACGCCGGGGTCCACGCCCTGGCCCAGACCGCCCACGTCAGGCTCGCCCGGGCGGTCGAGCCCGAGGCCTTCCGCCGCGCGGTCAACGATCAGCTGCCGCCCGACATCCACGTCCTCGCCGTCGGGCGCGCCGCGGACGACTTCCACGCCCGTCACAGCGCCGTCACCCGCTCCTATCTCTACCAGGTCTCCCGCCGCCGCACCGCCCTCGCCAAGCGCTTCGTCTGGTGGGTCAAGAGCCCGCTCGACGCCGGCCGCATGGCGGCGGCGGCGGCCCTGCTCTCCGGCCGCCACGACTTCCGGCTGTTCTGCGAACGCCCGGCCGAGCAGACGAGCACCCTGGTGGTGGTCGAGAGCGCCGAGCTCGTCGCCGCCGGCTCGCTCGTCCTGGTGCGGCTGGTGGCCTCCCATTTCCTCTGGAAGATGGTGCGCCGGGTGGTGGGGACGCTGGTCGAGGTGGGGAGCGGCCGTCTCTCCCCCGCCGCCTTCGGGGCCCTGGTCGAGGGCCAACCCCCCCGCCCGTCTCGCTCATCCCGCCCAGCACCGCGCGGGGACGGCCTGCCCGCCGAGTGGACGGCGCCCCCCTCGGGGCTCTTCCTCGAGCGGGTGCTGTATCCCGGCGATCCTCCCCTCGCCCCGCTGGCTCCCGCCGTGCCCGTCCTGGGAGAGCCCGGGAGGTAGGGTATCCTTACCCGGCCATGGACCTGCTCTACGCCGCCCACGTCCCCGAAGGCGACGGCCCCTTCCCCACCGTGATCGCGATCCACGGCTGGGGGGCCAACGCCCACGACCTCCTCGGCCTGGCCCCCCTGCTCCACGGCGGCCGCGCCCTCGTGCTCTGCCCCCAGGGGCAGGTCAAGGTGCCGGTCGGCGGCGGCAACCATGGCTACGGCTGGTTCCAGCTGACCCCCGGCGTGCCGACCGACGTCGCCGCCTTCGAGCGCGCGGCGACCACCCTCCGGGCCTTCGTGGACGGCGCCCAGGCGCGCTACCCCATCGATCCGAAACGGATCGTGCCCATCGGCTTCAGCCAGGGGGGAACGATGGCCTACGACCTCGCCCTGCGCGATCCCGAGCGCTTCGCCGGCCTGGCCGCCCTCTCTTCCTGGTTCCCCGGCATGCTCGCCGAGACACTCCCCAAGACCCCAACGCACGAGGGCTTCCCGGTGCTCGTCGTGCACGGCACCGAGGACCCCATGCTCGAAGTCGAGCGGGCGCGCGAGTCGCGCGAGCTCCTCCGCCCCTTGGGCGTCGCCCTGACCTACCGCGAGTTCGACATGGGCCACGAGATCCGCCCCGAGGCGCTCCGGGTGATCCTCAAGTGGCTCGACGAGAAGGCGTTCCAACGCTAGTGGCGGAGGAGGAGTCGGTCCAGCCGCACCGGCCGCGCCTGCCCCGCCTGCCGGTAACCGAGATCGCGAGCGACGCCGCCCTCGCCGCGGCCGTCCGCGGCTGGGAGGGAGCCTCGGCCCTCGCCCTCGATACCGAGTTCGTGCGCGAGCGCACCTTCTTCCCCCGGCTCGGCCTCATCCAGGCGGCGGACGACCGCACCGCCTACCTGGTCGATCCGCTGGCGCTCTCGACTCTCGCCCCCTTCGCCGCCGTCCTCACCGCCCCGGGGACGCTCAAGGTCCTGCACTCGGCGAGCGAGGACCTGGAGGTCTTCACCCGCTCCCTGGGGGCGGTGCCCACCCCCCTCTTCGACACCCAGATCGCCGCCACCCTGGCCGGGGTCGGCGCCTCGCTCGGCTATCAGAAGCTGGTGGCGGCGGTGCTCGGGGTCGAGCTCGGGAAGGGGGAGACGCGCACCGACTGGCTCGCCCGGCCGCTCTCCGCCGCCCAGACCGCCTACGCCGCCGAGGACGTCGCCTACCTGCTGCCGGTCTACGAGCGGTTGCGCGCCGACCTCCTGGCGCGCGGCCGCCTGGCCTGGGCGCTGGAGGACTCGGCGGCCCTCTTGACCGGCCTCACCCGCCTGGACGAGGACCCCGGCGCGGCCTACCTGCGTATCCGCGGCGCCGGGCGTCTCGACCGCCGCCAGCTCGGGGTGCTCCAGACCCTGGCCGCCTGGCGCGACCAGGAGGCACGGCGGCGCGACCTGCCGCGCAGCTTCGTGCTCCGCGAGGACCTCCTGCTCGCCCTCGCCACCCGCCGCCCGAAGACGGCGGGCGAGCTCAAGCGCCTGCCGTCGTTCGACGCCCGCCAGGCGGCCCGCGACAGCGCCACCTGGCTCAGCCTCATCGAAGAGGCCCTGGCGCGGCCGGAGTCGGCGCTGCCGCCGCCCCTGGAGCGGCTCCCCTTCACCCCCGCCGTGCGCCAGCTGGAGGACCGCCTGCGCCAGCTCGTCGCCGAGCGCGCCACGGCCCTCGAAATTCCACCCGAGGTCCTGGCCTCGCGCCGCAACCTGGGCTCCCTTCTGCGCAGCGCCCTGGTGGACCCCGAGCCACGTCTCCCCCGCGAGCTCTCCGGCTGGCGACGCGAGGTAATCGGCGAGACGCTCCTCGCCGCGGTCCGCACCGCCGCCCCGGACCTGCCGCAGAACAAATCCGCCGCCCGGCCGTAGAAACGGCTGGCCCCCCGATCGGATCGAGTGGACCCGGCCATGAAGCTACGCACCCAGCTCGTCCTCGCCTTCCTCCTCCTCTCCGTCGTCCCCCTGGCGGGGCTCGTCTCCTATTCCTATGTCTCCTCCGTCCGCGCCTTCCGCCAGGCGGTCTGGGCGGAGTCGCGGGCCATGGCGGCGGAGATGGAGCAGCGTCTGGGAGCCGCCCGGCGGCGCCTGAAGCAGCGCCTGGACTCCGCCGCGGCGCTCCCCGTCGGTTCCGGAGGCGGCGGGGAGGAGGTCGTCCGCCAGATTGCCGACCGCCTCGGAGAGGGCCTCCAGCCGTACGTCGAGTCGCTGGAGTTCATTCCCGAGCCGCCGGCCGCCCCTGCCGCCGGCGCCCTCTACTACGTGCCCCCGAGGCCGCCGGCCCGTCCCCCCTCGCGGACACCGCCCGCCGTTCCCGGCCTCGCAGAGGAGATCCGGCGCAGCCAGGAGGTGGCGGAGAAGGCGCTCCACGAAGCCCTCGCCGCGCACCAGGTGGCGCTCCAGAACGTCATCGCGCGCTCCGACCTGCCGGCCGCGGCGCGCCGCAAGCTGACGGCGGAGCAGAAAAAGACCGAGCTGGTCCTCGGCAGCCTCGGCTGCCCGGTCCGGCGCGCCAACCAGGTGATCGGCCAGCTGCAGCCGCAGATCCGCGCCCAGGACCTGCTGCGCGGCGTGCTCGCCGGGGTGCGGCGCGACCAGGGGGAGATCCCGTTCGCGCTCGACGCCGAGCGCCACCTCTACACCCCGGTGCCGGCGGACGAGGCGAAGCTCCACGAGCTGCGGCTGACCGATCCGCCGTCGGCGCGGCCGCCCGCCACCCGCCGCGACTGGGTGGTGGTCACCCGCCAGGACCCGGGAACCGGCCTGCGCTTCGGCATCGCCCGGCCGATCCGCGAGTCGACCGAGGAAATCGGCCGCACCGCGGCGCGCAACCTCGCCTGGGGGCTCGGGCTGGTGGGGCTCGCCTGCGCCGGCATCTTCCCCCTCTCCGGGCGGATGACGCGAAACCTCTCGGCCCTCACCGCCAGCGCCGAGCGACTCGCCCAGGGCGACCTCGAAGCGCGGGTGCCGGTCGCCTCGAAAGACGAGCTCGGCCGTCTCTCTCAGACCTTCAACCGGATGGCCGAGGAGCTGGTCGAGCACCAGCGGCGCCTGCTGGCGGCGGCGCGCCTGCGGGAGGAGCAGGAAATCGAACGCCGCCTCTTAGCCGCCGAGCACGCCAGGAAGAGCGCCGAGCTGGAGCAGGCCCGCGCCTTCCAGCTCTCGCTCCTGCCGCGCGAGCTGCCGCGGCGCCCGGACCTCGATTTCGCCGTCCTCACCCGCACGGCGACCGAGGTGGGGGGCGACTACTACGACTTCCTCGAAGGGCCGGACGGCACCCTCACCCTGGCGATCGGCGACGCCACCGGCCACGGCGCGGCGGCCGGCACCCTGGTGACGGCGGTCAAAGGGCTCTTCATGGCCCGCGCCGGCGCCGTCTCCCCGGCGGTCTTCCTCGCCGAGTCGAACGAGGTGATCCGGCGCATGAACTTGGGGCGGATGGCCATGGCTCTCGCTTTGGTCGAGATCGCCGGCCGGCGCCTGCGCTTCTCGGCCGCCGGCATGCCGCCGCTCCTTCTGGCGCGGGAGGGTCGCGTCGAGGAGGTCGCCCTCGACGGCACCCCCCTGGGCGCGCTCGCCGGCGCCAGCTATGGAGAAAGGGAGGTCGAGCTCGCCCCCGGCGACACCCTGCTCCTCGCCACCGACGGCTTCCCCGAGCTGCTCGGCGGCGAGGAAAACGAAACCGGGCAGGGCGAGCCGCTCGGCTACCCCCGCCTCGCCTCCCTCTTCGCCGCCGCATCCCCGCAGGAGCCCGAGCGCATCCTCGCCGACCTGACCGCCGCCGGCGAGGCCTGGCGCGGCGCGCGACCGCAGGGCGACGACATCACCTTCGTGGTGGTGAAGGTGCTCGGCGCGGCCGGGTAGGGGCCGACTCCGCCGTCCGCTCGAGCTCGTCGAGTAGCCGCAGGCCCTCCTGGGCCGAGCCCATGGCCGCGCGAGCCCGAAACCGGGTCTCGGCGTCGAACTCGGTCAGAGCCACCGTCGACAGCTCCTCGATCAGCTTGTTCATACTGATGTTCCGGCGCAGGGCGAGCTGGCGCAGACGCTCGTGTTTTTCCTCCGGCAATCGGATCGTCAAGGTCCCCATGAGGTCATCTCCTGCAGGATCTCCTCAGGTCGAACGGCGCGGAGGATCTCGGACGACTCTGGGGGGATGGGCGCGCTCGCCGGCCGGGCGGCCGGCGAGCGGGGATAGCCTGCCTACTTTTTCTCTTCGTAGGAGATTATCCCCTGGGTGCCGTTGTCGTCCATCGAGAGGATGACCGCGGCGGTGCGCTTCTTGTCGTCGCTGTGACCGGAAACGGTACCCCCGGAGGTCTTGTCGTTCGAGGACATCATTTGCTTCTCGACGGTCAGGCCGGCGGCCTTGAATTGGGCTTCGTAGTAGTTGGCGACCTTCTCGACGGAGTCCTTGGTGCTGATGGAGAAACCGCCGGAGCGCCCTTCGTTGGTGGTGGCGGTCGTCGCGACTTGCGCGGTGGCGCCGGGGTAGGTCGGCAGCCAGGAAGGCAGGTTCTGGGGCGTCCCGCCGCCGAAGGTCGCGGTCTGGCCCTTCTCGTCGGTGACCTTGACGCTGCCGCCGCTCGTCGCGCCGCTGCCGTCGATGGTCGTCGTGCCCTGGTCGGTGGTGACCTGGAACTTGCCGTTCTTGATGTCTTCGAAATTCAGCGTGGCCGTCTTGTTGGTCTTCTTGTCGCGGACCGTCATGGTGCCGGCCTTGTCGTCGGTGCTGACCATCTCGAGGTCCGGATTGGCGCGGACCATCAGCTCCGCCGCCGTCTTGGCCGGATTCTTGGCGAATTTGTCGATCCCCTTCTTGGCGAGGTAGCCGACGATCCCGAAGCCGATCAGGCCGAGGATGAGGATGACGCCGCACCCGATGGCGATCCAGCCGAGCGGGCCCATGCCCTTCTTGGGCGGTTGCGGACTCTGCACAGTCATAGAAAAACCCCCTTGTGACGAGGATGCGGTGGTTGGACGATGCGGTTCTCCGAGGGAGGACGATATCACGGGAGGAGAAGGCGCCGGTTCGGCTCCCCGGCCCGGCCGGGATAGAGTCCGGGCCATGAGCCCCCGGTCCCGGCGTCTCCTCCTGGCCCCGTTCGCCGTCTGCGTCCTCGCGGCCCTCGCCTGCCAGGGCACCCCTCCGGCCGCCCCCCATGCCGCCCCACCGCCACGGCCCCTCCCCCCCGCGCCGGCCCTCCGCGTCCTCCTGCTGAGCCTCGACGGAGCCGGGAGCGAGACCCTCCACCAGCTCGCGGCCCAGGGGGTCCTGGAAGCCGGCGGCTTCTCCCGCTTCTTCCACGAGGGGCAGGTGGCGACCGCCCTGGTGCCGGTCAACCCGACCCTCACCGCGCCCAACCACATCAGCCTGGCGACCGGCTTCTCCGCCGCCCTGACCGGCATCGTCAGCAATCGCTTCCATCCTCCCGGGACGGCCTGGGGCGTGGTGGTCTCCGGGTTCGACGCCCCGATCGCGACCGAAACCCTGTGGGAGGCCGCCCGGCGGCAGGGCAAGCGGGTGGGGAGCATCGCCTGGCCGGGGACCGACGGCCGGGACGACCGCCGGCGGGCCGACTGGGGGATGTTCTACTCCTCCCCCGACCGCAAGAGCGGTGTCGTGACCCTAAGGCGCCGGGATTGGGGGCCGGCCGAGATCCCCCCCGGGACCCGCTTCCCGGCGAGCTACGCGCCGATCCTCGCCGCCCACCTCGACCTCCCCGGCGGCCGCCCCGGCGAGGGCTTCGACCTCTCCTCCCTGGACAGCGCCGACGACGGCGTCGTCCGCTACGACCGCCTGCTCGTCCTCCCCCGGCCGCGCCCGGCCGAGACGTCGCCCACCCCGCCGATCACTCCGCTCGCCGCCGGCCAATGGGGGGCCCTGCTCTCCGCTGCCGCGCCGGAGGGCGCCACGAGCGGCCTCTGGATCAAGGTGCTGGCGATCGATCCCGGCCTCTCCACGGTGCGGCTCTACTTCGGCACCACCAACCACACCCGCGCCTACCCCGAGGCCTTCGCCGCCACGCTCGCCGAGCGCGGCCTGGTCTGGCCCGGAGCGCCGGACGAGGCGCTCCTGCGCGAATCCTGGCAGGCCCCTCCCGCCTCTCCCGCCAACGGCATCGACCTCGACACCTGGAGCGAGCAGACCGAACGCTTCGCCGAATTCTTCGGCGGCAGCCTGCGCGCCGCCGCCGCCCGCCCCGACTGGGACCTCCTCTTAGGCTACACCCCGGTGCTCGACGAGGCCGGGCACACCCTCTCGCTCGTCGATCCGCGCCAGCCCGGCTTCACCCCCGAGCGGCGCGACGCCTTCGCCGCCGCCCGCCTGCGGGTCTGGCGGGCGGTCGACCGCGAGCTCGCCCGCCTGCTCGCCGAGGTCGATCTGACGACCACCCGGGTGGTCGTCGTCAGCGACCACGGCATGTCCCCGGTGCACACGGTGATCGACCCCAACGTGCTGCTCCTCGACAAGGGCTTCCTGGCGGTCGACCCCAAGGGCACGATCCTCCCCGAGCGGAGCGCCGTCGTCGCCGTCTCCGACGGCGGCCTCTCCCACCTCTACCTCGGACCGCGCGCCGGCGCCGACCCGGCGGCGCGGGAGAAGACGGTCGCCACCCTGCGCGCCCTGTTCACCGGCTGGACGGTCGACGGCGTCCGCCCGCTCGCCCGGGTCCTCACCCGGCACGAGGCGGCGGAGGTCGGCCTCGACCACCCGGCGAGCGGCGATCTCGTCCTCTTCGCCCAGGAGGGCTACTCCTTCCAGGGCCGGGGCGACCTCCGCGAGCGCCGCGCCGCCGTCCCCACCGACGTCTACGGCATGCACGGCTACCTGAACGGCAATGCCGACATCCACGCCATCTACATGGTCCTCGGGGCGGGAATCCAGCCCGGGACCCGATCGTCGCTCAGCTCGACCGAGGTGGCGGGGCTGGTCTCCGGGTGGCTGGGGATCGAGCGGCCGCGCCTGGTGTCCCCGCAGGCGCTGCCTGCGCCGCCGAGGCCTCCTTCCGCCGCGCCCTCGCCGGCGGGTGCTCCAGGAGAAACTGAAACGACGCCCAAAACGCCGCCAAAAGTCAGAAGGTCGTCATAAAAACTTAAATAGGTGGCTCCAAACTCGTTTTGGCCACCGTAAAAACTTAAATACACGGTCTCAAAACTCGAAATGGCGCCGTAAAAACTTAAATACATGCCCTCAAAAGTCGAAAGGACCCCGTAAAAACTTAAATGCTGGCCATAAAAATGCCAAAAAGGCACGTCAAAAAGTTTTGGCAGCGATACAACGCACTTTTACGACGTTTCACGGAGTTTTGACGGGATTTCCGCGCGCGTTGGAGGCGGTCCGCGGTCGTCCGGAGGCGTTCGAACGGTGTCCGGAGGCGTTGCGGCGACGTCCGACGGCGTTCCGGAGGCCGCCGGAGGGATCTTGACGCCCCGTAACGGCGGTCTGAGACCGCCCGGCGAGCCTCGGCGGAGTTTTGGCGACGATCGGGTCGCCGTTGGCGAGGATTGGCGGGTGCATGGGGGCGTGCTCGCGCCGTGCAGTGGGTTCTTCCCGGCCCCTTTTTGGCTGCAGGGGGGGCGGGAGGCATAGGCGCTCGGCGCGGTGTCTTCGTAGAGACGCCCAGCCGCTACCACAAAATCCCCCGGAACCACCGCCGCCAGGGCGTCTCCGCAGGCTGGGAACGCCTGGGTCCCGGCGGCGTTGGAGACGGCCTGGTGTTCGAGGTCGCGGCAACCCTCCCGATCGCAAAGTTAGCGCATATGGGGCGGGAGACCCGGGAGAGGTTCCCGACTGCCCGCGGCAAGCTCTTCACCGCAGCGGACATGAACCGTTCTGCGGCGGTGACGTTCTGATTGGCGGCGGAACCGTTCTTGTCCGGAGCAGTGCAGCTCTGATCCGCGGCGGAATGGTTCTTGGCTGGAGCGGTACAGCTCCGTTCTGCGGCGGTTGAGCTCTGCTCCGCCGCGATGCGGTTCTGTTCTCCCTCGAAACGGTTCTTCTCCGCCGCGGTCGAGCTCTCGTCCGCCCGTAAAGAGATCTCCTCCGCTCCTGTCGTGTGCACCACCGCGGCGTATCGGTGCCGGTCTGGAGCTGTTCGGTCGCGATCCGCGCCCTGCGCCGACCCTCCGGAGCCTGCCAAGAGCCGTCCCGGCCGTGGACGATTCACCCCGCGCGCGCCCTGGCGAGGAAGTACGCCAACGCGGCGGCCGAGTGGGCTGGCAGTGGGTCTTCCCGCCCCAGGCATCTTCCCCCGATCGTTTCGCTTATACGCCACCCTCTCCAATGTTGACGCTGATCCTGAACTAGGGTAGAGTGCCAGCAAGTCAAGCATGCACAGGAAGATAGCTCGATGCAAGTCGCAGTGGGCAGACGTTTCCGGCCACCAATAGGTGACGCTAAGGCAGACAGCCGAGCGATGGGCAATGTCGGTGACACCTAAGGTTAGGCCTCAAGACACACCTCTCCAGCATCATGGCGGCACTTCAACACCTCAAGCGGCAGATCTTCGGGGAAGACATCTTCGTGTCCTACTCCAGATCGGACGGCATGGACTACGCCCTCACCGTTGCAGCCGGCTTGAAGGGGCTTGTCTGCTACCTTGACCAGCTTGACACGCAACCTGGCGAGCAGATCCCCCACCGCGTCCTCCGTCGCCTCGAGTCCAGCACTGTCTTGGTTTTGCTCGCGACCCCGGCGGCTGCCAGTTCTACTGCAGTCGCACAAGAAGTGAAGACGTTCCTGAAGACTAGTCGCCCGATAATCCCCGTGAGCGTGGGAGGCGCCCTGGAAAATTCTGATCTTTGGCCCTTGCTCAAGGGAGCAGCGATCAGCCAAGTGGTGCCCGACGAGAGTGGCACACTAACACCAACGGCGCAGTTGCTCCAGCGAATATCGTCCTCGTTCATCTATACACGCCGCGCGCAGTGGCTGCGACGGATTGCCATCGGGACCGTCGTCGGCGTCGTCGGCCTGCTTGCCCTAGCAGCCGTTGTCAGTTGGCGATCTATCGAGACCGCAATCGCAAAAGCAGATGCCTTGGTTGCAGAAGCACGTGAAACGGCCAGAACCACTGTCGCCGCCGCCGAGGAGGAGGCTCGACGCACGCGGGATCGAGCTAACTATGAATCGTTTCTGCGCCACGAGGCCGAAGCGAAGAAGGGCAAACGGTGAGGCCTAACCCTTCAGTCGAGCGGACATCCAACGGCGGGGCGCACCGGTGCGCTTCGGCAAGGCCGGTAGCGCCGTTGGCCGCCGCTCACTTCAAACGTTAGGCGCCACTCGGTGCTATAGCCTGACTTTATCAGGCTGGTGCCCATAAATGCGTTACGACCTCTTCATCTGCCACGCTAGCATCGACAAGTCCGCCTTTGTCGCACCTCTTGCCGACGCGCTTCAGTCTACCGGCCTCCGAATATGGTACGACGATCAGTCCCTGACAGTCGGCGATTCCATCAGAACGGCAATCGACAATGGCATCACCGCGTCCCACTCAGGGATCGTGGTCCTGAGTTGTGCCTTCTTCGCACGCTCATGGCCACTACTGGAGTTAGACGGCCTATTTCAGCGCTTGACGCCTGGATCTCCCTTCCGAATCTTTCCGGTTTTGTACGACATCTCCGCAGCCGATGTCGCGCGACACTCGCCTCTGCTTGCCGGAATACGTGCGATCGGTCCCACGCGAGACGTGCGAGAGGTGGCCATTCTCGTTCGGCGTGCGATCGAGCGGACGGATCCCCCGACGGAAAGCAGTGTGGCGACACATTCCCCTTCTGCTCGGCGTCACGCCTACCACCGCACGCTCGGGCTGCAGGAGGCGCTTCAGGCTGCCGTATCTGGCCTCAGACGCTATCTAGTCGACCATACAGCGGCAAGGGACGTCGTCGTTTCGCTATATGTGCCCATCGATCTAAACCTGGGAGCCGACCTGGAGCTGTTGGCTCGCTCCCCAGATAGTGTGTCGCGGCTCACTGTGGTTCCGGGAGGCAACCGAATAAGCCGAGCATGGCAGGAGCATGGCGAAAGAGTCAACCCGGCACTAGCGATTATTCCTGGCGCATTCTCGGATGCGCTGCCTGAGGCGAAATACTGCAACTCGCACTACATCTATCACGCAATCGACTCCGACGGCCCTTTCCTTTTCGGAGTGGTTGTGTGTGAAGGGGCAGAGCCAATCCCAGATGATAGCGAATGGGAGGAAGTTCTGTCCTACGCGATGCCCCTGTTTGAAAGCATAGTCCTGGCAATCGACACCGGAGCAGTGCCGCGCAATGATCGACGCTGATAGGCGTTGCGCCCAGTTGGCGAGAGTTGGCCGGCAAGAGAGCGCCACTCACTCCAACGTTGACGCTGATCCTGAGCTAGGGTAGAGTGCCGGCAAGTCAAACGTGCAGAGGGAGATAGCTCGATGCAAGATTTTTCGACAGCAACGTTAGGCCGCCCTATGGCGATCGGTACTCTTACGTAATGCGAACCCTTCGGTATTCCATCAACGTCACCTTGGACGGGTGACGTCTCGAAAAGGAGCATCCGATGAGAAAGCTGATCCTACGCATGTTGCTCACGCTTGATGGCGTGGCCGCTGGCGAAAATGGGCCGATCGACGTGGTGGATTACGGCGACGAGGGCTCGTGGAGCGACATCTTTGCGACGCTCGAGACCGTGGACGCCATGCTGATCGGGGCCGGCACGCATCGGGAGTACCTCAGCTACTGGCAGTCTGCGCTGACGAGCTCCACCGCCACGCCCAGCGAGCGAAAGTTCGCCGCGATCGCGGCCCGAACGCCTCACGTCGTCCTCTCGCGTACGCTGCGCACCGTGGAGTGGCCGAACGCCAGTGTGCTCGCGGGCGGCGTCGAGGCCATCGCGAGCCTGAAGCGTCAGGGCGGCCGCGACATCCTCATGTGGGGCGGACCGACGGTCGCCGCGGCGGCCATCGAGGCCGAGCTCATCGACGAGTATCACCTCGAAACGCATCCGGTCATCGCGGGACGCGGCAAGAAGCTCTTTGCCAACGTCGCCGCCACGCACCGCGTGCGACATCTGAGCACCAAGACCTTTCCTTCCGGCGTGGTCCTGGTCAAGCATGCGCGCGCGTGAGGTCTCGCGGCGGCACGTGCTGGGAGCGCCCCAGCTGCATTCACAGCTCCAACCCCGAGGAGAAACACCATGATCGTTGAAGCACAGGTAACCATCAACGGATCCAAGGCGGCGATCTGGGCCGCAATCACCGATATCGAGAACGCCTCGGAAACCATCAGCGGAATCGAAAATATTGAGGTTCTCGAAAAACCGGCAGCGGGTGCTGTCGCTCACATAGGTTAGGTCCCACAGGTCCCCCAATCATGAACCGCTGGATCGCCATTGTCACTCTCTGCCTGCTGGCGAGTCCGGGCCAAATCCGGGCAGACGAATTACGAGTCCCTCGAAAGGCCGCGAGCGAGATTGAGAAGGACCTGTCGTCAGCTACGAAAGTGGAGCTTCTCAGCCTCTACAGCGGTGAATCCGATGGCCCACTGTCAGAGGAAGAGTCGAAGGTGCGCTTCCACGGATACCCGGTTCTCGGCGCTCTTGACATCACCAACCGGCCCGAGCGTGCTGCCATCGTTCATGAGCTCGCCAAGGACATCGGCCGAAGTCCGCTCAAACTGATGGCGTGCTTCTATCCTCGTCACGGAATCCGCGCTCGCCTCCCCGGCGGCAAGACGCTTGGGCTTGTAATCTGTTTCGAGTGTTCGTCAGTCGATCGATACAAAGGTGGCAAGATATTGCAGCTCAATATCGACGACGATAAGCCACAGGACCTCCTAAATTCAATCCTCCGAAAAGCTGGTATCCGTATAGGATCATCACCGCGAAGGCCGGGCACCTAACTCTGCGCTGCGCCGGACCTGCGGCCGCTGGGTAACTGTGTTACATTCTCGCGCGCCTTGATATGAACGCATCCTCGACATTTGTCGCCACCGACGGCGACGGCTACGAGCTCGTGATGGGCCGGTGGAGCGAGCGCCTCGCCGTGCCATTCCTCGACTTCGCCGGCACGCGAGATGGGGAGCGTGTCCTGGACGTCGGTTGCGGCACAGGTCGCCTTTCCCAGGCGGTCGTCGAGCGCTCCATGCCCGGCGAGGTCCGTGCGATTGATCTGGCTCCCGCCTACGTCAACTACGCGAAGAGCCGCAACCGCGATCCGAGGGTCCTCTTCGAGCTCGGCGACGCCTGCGCGATGAATTTTGCCGACCACACCTTCGATCGAGTTCTTTCGATGCTGGTCCTGCACTTCGTGCCGCAGTCCACCCGGGCCATCGCGGAGATGCGACGCGTCGCCAAGCCGGGCGGCGTCGTCGCGGCCTGTGTATGGGATGTGCGGGGCGGATTCGTCGCGAACCGCATGTTTTTTGACACCGCCGCGGCTCTCGACCCGAAGGCGAACGAACGTCGCGCCCGGAACTACACCCGGCCCCTGACCAGGCCAGGCGAGCTCGGGAGAGCCTGGCGAGACGCAGGCCTCCAGGAGGTCGTCGAAACCTCGCTCGGCATCCGGATGGAGTTCAACTCCTTCGCAGACTACTGGGCGCCGTATGGCGGCAAGGATGGGCCCGCCGCGGAGTACGTCGCAACCCTCGGCCAAGCGGAGCGAGCGAGGCTCGTCGAGGCGGTACGGGCGGCCTTCCTGGACGGCGAGCCCGACGGTCCCCGCTCGTATGCAGCCCTGGCCTGGGCAGTGAAGGGCAGGGCTCCTGGGTGAATGCCAGGCCGCGGTAAGGCCCTAGCGAAGTCACCGACCTCAAACCGACGGCGCTAACTTAGCCGCCAAGGGCGGGGGTAGGAGGCTGTCGAGGAGGGCCCGGCCCCGCCGGAGATGAATCTCCGGGCGGAGCTCCGGCCGAGGAGAACGCCGCCAATCTGGGCACCGGTAAGTTAGCGCCTACGGGGCCGGGGGTGAGGGGTCTCGCCGGCCCGGACCCGGGAACCTTTTTCAGAGCAGCGCTGGCGTCCTCGCCGGCTTCTTCTTCCCCCGCCCGGCCGGCGGGGACGCCAGCGCTCCCAGGGAAAAATCGGTCTCGTCGGTACAGATCTGCCCCAGGTCTGACATCTAGATAGAGGAGCTCCGGGATAAGATCCTCCTGCCAGCCGTCCCAGGAGACCGAGAGACACCATGAAGACCGCGCGCCCGATCCCGCTGCTCGTTTTCGCCGTTTTGACCGTTTTCGCCGGCCTGACCGCCGCCTGCCGCCCCGCGAGCGCCCCGGGGCGGCCGCCGGCCCCCGCGCCCGCCGCCCTGCCGCTCCCCACCGGGATGCGGCTCGACCCGGCCGGCCGCACGTTCGACGTCGGCAACATGCCGCTCGCCATCGTCGCCGTTCCCGGCGACCCGGGACGGGCGGTGGTCCTCCTCTCCGGCTGGCGCCAGCAGGGGCTCCAGGTGATCGACCTCGTGGCCGGCAAGGTGGTCCAGACCGTCGAGCAGCCCGCCGCCTTCCTGGGGCTCGCCTTCTCTCCCGACGGGCATACCCTCTACGCCTCGGGCGGCAACGAGGATGTCCTCTTCCGCTACCGCTGGGAGAACGGGACCGCCACTCTGGTCGACCGGATCGCCCTCGCCCCCAAGGACCCGCAGAAGCCGTCCACCCGCTTCCCGGCCGGGCTCGCTCTGTCGCCCGACGGGGCGACCCTCTATGTGGCCGAGAACCTGAGCGACTCCCTGGCCGTGGTCGACCTGGCGAGCGCCACGGTGGTCGAGCGGCACCCCACGGAGCGGTTCCCCTACGGAGTCACCACCGCCGCCGACGGCACCGTCTACGTCTCGGCCTGGGGGGGGACGACGGTCGCCGTCTTCACTCCCGCCGATGCCGGGAGCACCGGGAGCACCGGCGGCGAGAAGCGGCTCCACGAGGCGGGGCGCATCACGGTCGGCCGGCACCCCTCGGCGCTGCTCCTCAACGGCAGCGGCTCGCGGCTCTTCGTGGCCTCGGCCTCGACCGACCGGGTCGTGGTGGTCGATACCGGGGCGCGGAAGGTCCTGACGGAGCTCCTCGACCCGCCCCCCTCCGGCCCGGCCGAGGGGGCGACCCCCAACGCCCTCGCCCTGTCGGCCGATGGCACCCGCCTCTACGTCGCCGAGGCCGACGCCAACGCCGTCGCCGTCTTCGACCTCTCGGCGGCCACCGCCGGCCTGCCCGCGGGCGGCGCGTCGACCGGTGAGCGCAAAGATCGCGAGGACCGGCTGGCCGGCCGCATCCCGGCCGGCTGGTACCCCACGGCCCTCCTCGCCCGCGGCGGGACCGGCGGGAGCCTGGCGGTGGTCAACGGCAAGGGGAAGGGGACCCGCCCCAATCCGGACGGGGCGCAGCCCGGGATCCGCAAGGCGCCGCCGCACTCCTACACCCTGGGGCAGCTCGACGGCACGGTGACCGTCCTCCCCTCCGTCCCCACCGGCAGCGCGCTCTTCGCCCTCACCCTGCGGGTGGCCCGGGCCGACGGCTGGGACCGGCCGCGGCCGCCCCGCAAGCTGCCGCCCTTCGAGCACGTCGTCTACGTCATCAAGGAGAACCGCACCTACGACCAGGTCTTCGGCGACCTGCCGGGGGCGGACGGCGATCCCGGCCTCACCCTCTTCCCGCGCGCCGGCTCGCCCAACCACCACGCCCTGGCCGAGCGCTTCGGCCTCTTCGACCGCTTCTTCGTCAACGCCGAGGTGAGCACCCAGGGGCACTCCTGGTCGACCGCCTCCTACGTCACCGACTACGGCGAGAAGACCACCCCCTCCGGCTACTCGGACCGCCGGCCGGAGGCGGAGGAAGGCGACGCCGACGAGACCGCGGGAGGGTACCTGTGGAACCTGGCGCTCGCCAAGGGTCTCGCGGTGCGCGACTATGGAGAGGCCACGATCGAGGTGAAGCACCCTGGGGCCCCGAGCACCTGGACGTCCACGCGGCCGGGCCTCGCTCCCTTCGTCCATCCCGACTACCCGGGCTGGGACCTGGACTTCCAGGACCAGCGCCGGGCCGACGTCTGGATCGCCGAATTCGACCAGTTCGTGAAAACCGGCAAGATGCCCGCTCTGGAGATCGTCTGGCTCCCCTCCGACCACACCTCGGGGACGACCCCCGGCCGGCCCACCCCGCGCGCCTCGATGGCCGACAACGACCTCGCCCTCGGGCGGATCGTCGAGGCCTTGAGCAAGAGCCCGTACTGGAAGAACACCGTGGTCTTCGTGCTGGAGGACGACGCCCAGAACGGCCCCGACCACGTCGACTCCCATCGTTCGGTGCTCCTCGTCCTCTCGGCCTACAACCGGCCCGGGGTGGTGCACCGCTTCGTCAACACAACTGATGTCACAGCGACGATCGAGCAGATCCTCGGCCTCCCCGCCCTCTCCCACTTCGACCACTTCGGCCGCACGCTCGACGACATCTTCGCCACCAAGCCCGACCTCACCCCCTACCCGGCGCTCCCCGCCCAGGTCCCGATCAGCGAAAGGAACCCTCCGAGAAAAGAGGGGACCGCCGCCGAGAGGCTCGATTTCTCGGGCGTCGACCGGGCCGACGAGGGGGCGTTCAACCGCATTCTCTGGACCGCGCTCAAGGGTCCGGGAGTGCCGTACCCGCAGGCGGGGCGGGTGTCGGTTCTGGAGATGCAACGGGGGCGGTAGGCGCCCTGTGCATCTCTGGACTCTGCTCTTCTCTGGGCCCTCACCCCCGGCCCCTCTCCCGGCCCTCCGCCCGGACCGCCGGGAGAGGGGAGCTTCTATATAGGAGGAGATGGGCCAGCTCTGGAGACTCTGGCGCAAAGTCCGCAGATACGGGCCGTCTCCCGCTACGCTCCGACTCGTGGCATCTGGGCGCCCCTCACTCCCGGTGGAATCGGTGGAGCTTCCCGTGCGCCCACTCCCTCAGGCTCTCGACCTTCTTCCAGGCCTTGGGCCAACGCCGTAGACCCTTGCGCAGCAGCTCGTAGGCGAGCTCCGAGACCAGCGAGAGGACGGCGACGCCGACGAGCAGGGTGAGCACCCCCTGGATGCCGGGGAGCACCAGGCCGGCGATGCCGACGAGGATGAGGAGCCAGCCCAGGGCGAAGAGGGAGAGACGGAGCCAGAACGGGAGCCGCAGGTGCTTCGGCGGATCGGCGGCCGGCTCGCTCATGCTGCAGACCGTACCACGCCGCCCGGCAGGCCCCCGGTTGACAAACAGGACCGCGGGAGTCCAGAATACTTCCACGTTGTTGAGACTTACTCTCATTAACGACGGAAGCAGGCAAACGGCATGGCCGAGATCCGCGAAAAGCAGCAGTTCCTCTCCTACCTGCGCGCCCGCGGCCAGCGGGTGACGGGGGAGCGGCTCGCCCTCTTCGAGGAGATCTTCTCCCAGCACGAGCATATCGATGCCGAGGCGCTCCTGACCGCGATGCGGGGCCGGGGGTTGAAGATCTCGCGCGCCACCGTCTACCGGAATCTCGACCTGCTGGTCGAGTGCGGCCTCGCCACCCGCCAGCAGCTCGGCCGGCGGGGCTTCCTCTACGAGCACGTCCACGGCGGGCAGCGCCACGATCACCTGGTGTGCACGGTGTGCGGCCGGGTGGTCGAGTTCGTGAGCGCCGGGATCGCCGCCCTGCAGACCGAGATCTGCCGGGCGCACGGCTTCGTGCCGTCGCACCATACCTTGCAGATCTCCGGCCTGTGCAACCGCTGCTCCGAGGCAAACGCGGCGACCGCCAGCCCCGAGCGGCAGCCGGCCGCGGCCCGGGAGGCTCTGACCCATGTTTGAGTCGCTCATCGTGACGCTGCGCGAAGGGGTGGAGGCGGCCCTCATGGTGGGGATCATCGTCGCCTTCCTGCGCAAGGAGGGGTCGGAGCGCTACCTGGGGACGGTCTGGGCGGGGATCGTCACCGCGACCGCCGCCTCGCTCGCCGGCGCCTACCTCCTGCGCGGCGCGGTGTTGAACGAGGGGGTGTTCGAGGGCCTCCTCTACGTCTTTTCCGCCCTCCTCGTCGCCACCATGCTGCTCTGGATGTGGCGCCATTCGCAGGCCCTCTCGGGCGAGATGAAGGGGTCGCTCTCCCGCATCCTGGCGCGCGAGGAGACGAAGGGGGGCCGGTCGGTCGCCCTCGGGCTCTTCCTCTTCACCTTCATCATGATCTTCCGCGAGGGGATCGAGACCGTCCTCTTCCTCTCGGCCCTCTCGCTCACCACGACCGGCCTCCTCTCCTTTCTCGGAGCGACGATCGGGCTCGCCCTGGCGGTCGTCTTCGGGGTGCTTTTCGTGCGCGGCAGCGTCCGCATCGACCTCGGGCGGTTCTTCAAGATCACCGGCATCGCCCTGCTGATCTTCCTCCTCCAGCTGCTCCTGAACGGCTACCACGAGCTGTCCGAGGCCGGCTGGCTGCCGGCCAACGAGAAGACCATGGCGACCGTCGGGCCGCTGGTCAAGAACGAGTTCTTCTTCGTCATCGCGGTCCTCGCCCTGCCGCTCCTCATGCTCCTCATCCCTGGCCGGGGCCGCCTGGCGGAAGCGCCCGCGAAGGCCGATCCTGCAAGCCCCGGCAACGCCGCCGATCTGCGCCTGGCGCGGGCGGCGGGGCGGCGGCAGGGGCGGGCGCGGGCCTGGGGGGTGACTTTGGGGATCGTCATTCTTGCCATCCTCGGGCTCGGTTTCGTCTACGCCCAGCCGCCGGCCTCCCTCTCCTCGGCCACCCCGGTGACGGTGATCGGCGGCAGCAACGGGGTCGTCCGCATCCCCCTCACCTCGTTCCACGGCCAGAAGCTGGAGCGCTTCGTGGTGCAGATCGAGGGGAAGCCGGTGCGCTTCATCGCCGTGCCGGTCGATTCCCAGGGGCACATCGCCACCGCCTTCGACGCCTGCCTGATCTGCGGTCCCCGCGGCTACTACCAGGGGGGGAACGGCATTTTCTGCCTGCACTGCGGATCGGTGATCAACCCCGCCTCGATTGGCCGCGAGGGCGGCTGCAATCCCATCCCCCTCGCCTCGCGGGTCGAGGGGCGGGACCTGGTGCTCGCCGCCGCCGATCTGGCCAAGGGCGTCGCCACCTTCGCGGCCGCCCCGGCGCCCCGGATGTAAGCCCATGTACCTGCGCCTCCTCGCCGAGTCGTTGCGCCGCGGCACGCGGCGGAAACTTCTCGCCATCTCGGCGGTGGCGCTCGGCACCCTGGGGGCGACGGCGCTCTCCGAGGTGGTGCTCGCCTCGGGCGACCGCCTGGCCTCGGAGATGAGCTCCTATGGCGCCAACGTCGAGGTGGTCCCGGCGGCCGGGCGGGAGACCCTGCCGGTCGCGGGCCTGGCAAAGATCCGCACCATCTTCTGGAAGAACAACATCGCCGCCCTGGCGCCGCTCTACCCCCTGCGCGTCCGTTTCTCCCCGGGAGAAGTCGTGGCGCCGCTCGTCGGCACCTGGTTCGACCACCCACTCGAACCGGGCTACCGGACCGGCCTGCCGGCCACCCGGCCGACCCTCCGGGTGACCGGGCGGTGGCCGCACGAAGGAGCAGCGGAAGCGGTGGTCGGGGAGCGCCTGGCGCGCCGGCTGTGGATCGCTCCGGGCGGCACCCTCGCGGCCAGCCTGGGCGGCCGCGCCGCGAGCTTCCAGGTGGTGGGGCTCCTGACCAGCGGCGGCGAGGAGGACGACGAAGCCTTCGTGCCGCTCGCCGCGGTGGGCGAGCTCGCCGGCCAGCCCGGCCGCTTCACCCGGGTCGAGGTCTTCGCCCTGACCAACCCCGAGACCCAGAACGTCCGCGATCCCAAGAAGATGTCGGCCAAGGAGTACGACGCCTGGTACTGCACGGCCTACCCGTCGTCGGTCGCCTTCCAGATCCACGAGGTCCTGCCGGAGGCCGACGCGCGGATCGTCTACGGGGTGACCGGGGCGACCGCCGACGTGCTGGGCCGGCTCACCGGGGTGCTCCTCGCCCTGGCGGTGGTGGCGCTCGCCGGCGCGGCGGTGGGGGTCACCGCGGCGATGACCGCCACCGTCCTCGAGCGCCGGCTGGAGGCCGGGCTCCTGGTGGCGATCGGCGCGGCGCGCCACCGGGTGGTCCTCTTCTTCCTCTCCGAGGCGGCCCTCCTCGGGCTCCTCGGCGGCGCCGTCGGCGGCCTGGCCGGCCTCGCCGCCGGACGGCTCCTCGGCAGCCAGGTGCTGGGGCTCGCCGTTCCCTGGATGCCCATCCTCCTCCCCTTCGCCGCGCTCCTGGGGCTCGCCGTGGCCACCCTCGCGAGCCTCGCTCCGGTGCTCCGCGCTCTCGGCCGCTATCCCGCGGCGATCCTCAAGCGGGCGACCGCTTAAAGACGACGATGCTCCTCCAGCTCGTGCTCGCCAGCCTGCGCCGGCGTTTCCGGCAGCTCGCCCTGATCGCCCTCGCGGTGGGGGTCGCCGCCGGCACGGTCGCCACCCTCGCCGGGTTCTCGACCCGGGTCGAGCAGCGACTGGGAGAGAGCCTGGCCGCCTTCGGCCCCAACCTCCTGGTCCGGCCGCAGGTCGGCGGCCTGCCCCGCATCCCGGCGGCCGAGCTGGCGCGGGTGCGCGCGGTGCCCGGGGTGCGCACGGCGACCGGGATTCCTCCCGGTGGCCTTGATTTCGAGCGCATCGAGGTGCGGACCGATCCGAAACAATTGGCCGGGGTGGCCCGGGCCATCGAGGGACGGGTCGCCGGGGTCGAGGCCCGGCCGCTTCTCCGCGCCAGCGAATCGGACGCCCGGCTCACCCGCCGGCTCACCCTCGTGCTGCTGGCGGTGAGCGCCGTCTCCCTCGGGCTCGCCCTCCTCTCGGTGGGCGCCGCGACCACCGCCCTGGTGGGGGAGCGGCGGACCGAGATCGGCCTCTTCCTGGCCCTGGGCTTTACCGCCCGCCGGGTGGGCGTCCTCTTCGCCACCGAGCTCCTGGCGACCGCCCTTCTCGCCGCCACCCTGGGCGAGGTGCTGGGGGAGGTTGCGGCGCGCGGGTTGGCCAACAGTCTTCTCGGAGCGGGCGGCGGTGGCCCCCTCTTCACCCTTTCCGGCTTCGCCGCCGCGGCCTTGGCCGCGGTGCTGGTCGTCGGCCTCTCGATGACGGTGGCGCTCTCGCGGGTCGAGCGCCTCGACCCCGCCCGGGTGCTCAAAGGTGAGTGAGCCGGTGGCCGCCCCGTTCATTGAGGTCCTGGGGCTCTGCCGCCGCTTCGGCTCGCTCCTCGCCCTGGAGGACCTGTCGCTCGGCGTCACCCAGGGGGAGTGGGTGGCGGTGACCGGCCCCTCCGGCTCGGGGAAGACCACCCTGCTCAACATCCTCTCCGGGCTCGACCGGCCGACCTCCGGCCAGGTGCGGGTGGGGGGGACCGACCTCGCCACGCTCTCGGCCCGCGACCTGGCGCGCTACCGGCAGCGGACGGTGGGGCTCATCTTCCAGCAGTTCCACCTCATCCCGTACCTGACGGCGCTCGAAAACGTCATGCTCTCCCAGTACGTCCACAGCATGACCGACCGCGGCGAGGCGGAGGAGGCCCTGCGGCGGGTGGGCCTGGGGGCGCGGCTCCAGCACCTGCCGAGCCAGCTCTCGGGGGGCGAGCAGCAGCGGGTCTGTATCGCCCGGGCGCTGATCAACCATCCGCCGGTGATCCTCGCCGACGAGCCGACCGGCAACCTCGACGCGGCGAACGAGGCGATCGTCATGACCCTCCTGGCCGACCTCCACCGCCAGGGCCACACCCTGCTGGTGGTGACCCACGACCCCTCGGTCGCCGAGCAGGCCGACCGCGAGATCCGCCTGGAGCACGGCCGGCTCGCCCTGCCCGACCGGCCGCAGGAGTCGGATCTCGACTCGGTGCTGGTCGACCTCTGGCGGCTGCTGGAGGAAGACGGCGTTGCCGTTTCGGTCGCCCGTCGCGGCGTCGCCGACCTCCTCGCCCAGGGACTCCTCGCCTTCGTCGACGGCCGCCTGGCCCTGACCGACCGGGGGCGCGAGCGGGCGGCCCCCATCGTCCGCCGGGAGCGGCTCGCCGAGGTGCTCCTGGCCCGCACCCTGGACCGCAACGCCGGGGGGGAGTGCGGGCGCGAACGGCCGCTCTCCGCCGGCTTCGAGGACCAGATCTGCGCCTTCCTCGACCACCCCACCCAATGTCCGCACGGCCGGCCGATCGCGCCGGACCCGAGCTGCTGCGGCCGGACCGAAAGGCTGGACGGGTGAGGCTCATCGGGAGGACCCTCGCGGTCCTGGCCCTGTCGACTCTCGCGTCGGCCGCCCCTGCCGCCACCGCCGCCAATGCCGCCAATCCCGCGATCGCGATCATCGAGCGCCGGCTGGCCCTCATGGGGACCACCCTCTCGCTCTCCGTCGAGGCGGCCGACCGCGCCACGGCGCTCGCCGCGAGCGAGCGGGCGGTGGCGGCCCTGGAGGCCGCCGAGGCGCGGCTCTCGACCTGGCGGGACGACAGCGAGCTGGCCCGTTTGAACCATACCCCGGTGGGGGTGCCCTTCGCCCTCTCCGCCACCCTCGCCGCCGAGCTCGGCGCCGCCCGGCAGTGCTGGCAGGCGACCGGCGGCGCCTTCGATCCCACGGTCGGCCCGCTGGTCGCCGCCTGGGGCCTGCGCACCGGGGGCCGCCGGCCGACCCCCGAAGCGTTGCGCCAGGCCCTCGCCGCCACCGGCATGGATGGCCTGGCGCTCGAATCCGGCGCCGCGGTTCGGCTTCGCCCCGGCCTCGCCGTCGAGGAAGGCGGCTTCGGCAAGGGGGCGGGGCTCCAGGCGGCGGTGGCGACGCTCGCCGGCAGCGGCGCCTCGGCCGCCACCCTGGATCTCGGCGGGCAGCTGGCGCTCTTCGGCCCCGGCCTGCGGCAGGTGGCGGTGGCCGACCCCCGCCGGCGGGACCGTCCAGTGGTCCGCCTGGCGATCGACCACGGGTCGGTCGCCACCTCGGGCAACAGCGAGCGGGGGATCGACATCGAGGGCCGGCGCTACGGCCACCTCCTCGACCCGCGGACCGGCCGTCCCGCCCCCGATTTCGGCAGCCTGACCGTGTGGGCCGGCGATGCGCTCCTCGCCGACTGCCTGTCGAAGCTCTACGTCCTGGGACCGGACCGGGCGGTGGCCTGGGCGGCGGCGCACCCGGGGGTGGAAGTCCTGGCGCTGGTGCCCGCGGGGAAGAGACTGAAGGCGCTCGCCAGCCGGGGCCTCGCCGGACGGCTCACGGCGATCGCGAAAGAGGTGGAGATCGAGATCCGTTAAACCGAGAGCGGGGGCGACGGCGGCCAACCGTGGACCGCCCACCGCTCTCACGAACTCGCGCGGCGCGCAAACGCCGCGCGTGCCCGAGAGGAGATTCTATGCTTTTCCCTGAGCGAGAGGGTGTCTTCCGCCGCGGCGGGAGCGGGTGGGTGGTGTTCTTCCTGGTGTTTTCGCTGTTTCTGGCTTCCGCCGTCCTGGGGCAGTCGGGCGACGATCGCCTCCGGCAGCTGGAGCAGGAGGTCGCGGCCTTGAAGGCCGAGGTGGCGAAGCTCGCGGCATCGCCGGCGAACCCGGCGAGCCCGCCCGATGCGGCGCGCCTCGCCGAGATCGAGCGGCGGATCGACCTCCTCGCCGGCGAGATCGAGCGCCTGAAGATCGGCGAGGCGGCGGCGAGCGCCGACACGGCGCAGCACGGCTACGGCCCGGCGGCGTCCAAAATCTACCGCACCCCGAAGGGGGTCGCGATCGGCGGCTATGGCGAGTCGCTCTACACCCACTATGCCGGCCGATCCGACGACGGCACCCGGGCCGACGTGACCAACCGGCTCGACCTCCTGCGCGGGGTGGTCTACGTCGGCTACCGCTGGAACGACCGCTGGCTCCTGAACTCGGAGCTCGAATGGGAGCACGGCAATACCGACAAGGGGGGCGAGGCGGCCGTCGAGTTCGCCTACCTCGACTACCTCTACCGTCCGGCCCTCTCGTTTCGCGCCGGTTTCATGCTCATGCCGGTAGGTTTCATCAACGAGCTGCACGAGCCGACCACCTTTCTGGGGGCCAAGCGGCCGGACGTCGAGACCCTCATCATCCCCTCGACCTGGCGGGAGGGGGGGCTCGGGGTCTATGGCGAGTCCGGTCCCCTCTCCTACCGCGCCTACCTGGTGACCGCCTTGGATGCCTCCGGCTTCTCGGCCGAGGAGGGTTTGCATGAGGGGAGCGCCGAGGGCTCGAATGCCAAGGCGAACGACTTCGCGGCGGTGGCGCGGCTCGACTACACGCCGGTCCCCGGCCTCCTGCTCGGCGCCTCGGGCTACCGGGGGAACACCGGCCAGGACCTCAAAACGGAGGCGGGTCGAAGGATCGCGGTGGGGACCAGCCTCTACGAGGGCCACCTGGAATGGAAATGGCGCGGCCTGGAGCTGCGGGGCCTGGCGGTCCAGGCGAACCTGGGGGACGTGGCGGCGCTCGACCGGGCGCTCGATCTCGCAGGGGAAAGCTCGATCGGCGAGCGCCTGCGGGGTGGCTACGTACAGATCGGGTACGATCTCTTCGCCCGCGCGCCGCACGGCCAGCAGGCGCTGATCCCCTTCGCGCGCTGGGAGAGCTACAACCTCCAGGCGCGGGTGCCGGCCGGCTTCGCGGCGGACCCGGCGAACGACGTCAAGAGCCTGACCCTGGGGCTCGTCTACCGGCCCTTCGACTCGGTGGTGTTCAAGGCCGACTTGCAGAACTACGACAACCGGGCCCGCACGGGTCTGGACGAGGTCCATGTCTCGCTCGGCTACATCTTTTAGGGGCACGCTCCCGGCGATCTTCTGTCTCTTGCTCGCCGGGAGCGCCCCGCTCCTCGCCCGGGTCTTCCTCACCGTGGACGAGGCGCTGAAGCTCGCCTTCCCCGGCGCCCAGGTGGCCCGCCGCACCGCCTACCTGACCGCCGAGCAGCTGAAACGCGCCCGCGATCTCGCCGGGGTGGAGATCCCGAGCGCCCTCGTCACCTCCTACGGGGCGACGCGGGACGGCCAACCGGTGTGCGTTGCCTATTTCGACACCCACCGGGTCCGGACCCTCCCCGAGACGGTGATGGTGGTGGTCGACCCGCAGGGGAAGGTGGCGCGGGTCGAGGTGCTCTCGTTCGAGGAGCCCGAGCAGTACCTGCCGCGCGGCCCCTGGTACGGCCAGTTCGGGGGCAGAGCGCTCGGCCCCGAGCTCGACCTGAAGCGAGGCATCCACCCGGTGACCGGCGCCACCCTGACCGCCCGCGCCACCACCGAGGCGGTGCGCCGGGTCCTCGCCCTCCACCAGGTGATTGCCAATCCCTCGAAGGCGGCGCCGTGAGCCGGCTCGAGGCCTGGACGCCGCCGGCCTGATCTGGCAGCGGCACGTGTGGACGCGCTGGCAGCAGGGCCTTCCGGCGCGGCGGCGGGCCTAGACTAGGGGGCGGCCCCTTCGCCCCCGGCGTGCTACCATTTCCCTCCTTTGGCAACGGCGGCCCCCCTGCCGCCCCTGACGGCGAGGTTTTTTCCCATGTTCGATGGTCTCCAGAACAAGCTCCAGGACGTCTTCCGCAATCTGAAGGGCGAGGGGAAGATCACCCCCGAGACCCTGGAAGCGGCCCTGCGCCAGATCCGCCTCGCCCTGCTCGAGGCCGACGTCCACATCCGGGTGGTCAAGCCGTTCATCGACCGGGTGCGCGAGCGGGCGCTGGGGCAGGAGGTGATGGAGAGCCTGACCCCCGCCCAGCAGGTGGTCAAGGTGGTGCGCGACGAGCTCGCCTCCCTCCTGGGCGAGGAGGGCACGGAGCTCCACCTGGACGGCCGGCCGGCGGTCGTCCTCCTCTGCGGTCTCCAGGGCTCGGGCAAGACGACCACGGCGGGGAAGATCGCCCTGCGTTTGAAGAAGCGCGGCAAGCATCCGCTCCTCGTCGCCGGCGACCTCCAGCGCGCCGCCGCGGTCGAGCAGTTGATCCAGGTCGGCGCGCGGGTGGAGGTGCCGGTCCTGGCGCCCGAGCCGGGAGAGACGGTCCTCGACCTCGCCACCCGGGCCTTGCACGTCGCCCGCCAGCGCGGCCACGACGTGGTCTTGATGGACACCGCCGGCCGCCTGCACGTCGACGCCGCCCTGATGGAGGAGATCCGCCAGCTCGCCGACCGTCTCTCCCCCCAGGAGACGCTCTTCGTCGCCGACTCGATGACCGGCCAGGACGCGGTCAAGAGCGCCGAGCAGTTCGCCGCCGCCCTGCCGCTCACCGGGGCGATCCTGACCAAGCTCGACGGCGATTCCCGAGGCGGCGCGGCGCTCTCCATCCGCACCGTGGCGCGGGTGCCGATCCGCTTCGTGGGCATGGGCGAGAAGCCCGAGGATCTGGAGCTCTTCCACGCCGAGCGCATGGCCTCGCGGATGATCGGCATGGGCGACGTGCTGTCGCTCATCGAAAAGGCCGAGCAGGGGCTCGATCACGAGGAGGCCAAGCGCCTGGCCGGCCGGATCGCGCGCCAGGAGTTCTCCCTGGAGGACCTGCGCGACCAGCTGCGCCAGCTGCGCCGGATGGGGCCGCTCGGCCAGGTCTTGGAGCTCCTCCCCAAGGTCGGGCCGCTCCGCGGTCTCGAAGGGGCGAACGTCGACGAGCGGGGCCTCGTGGTAGTCGAGGCGATCATCAACTCGATGACCCCCTTCGAGCGCCGCAAGCCGGACGTCCTGAACGGCAGCCGCAAGAAGCGGATCGCCATCGGCTCCGGCACCTCGGTCCAGGAGATCAACAAGCTCCTGAAGCAGTACAAGGGGATGAAGAAGATGATGAAAGGAGTCCAGGGCAAGTGGCTACGCCGCGCCCTGGGCGCCGGGGCGGGGATGGGGGCGTAGGGGGTTACGCTACGACCGCACTGTGTTTTCAAGGTGCCAAGGTTCGGCACTCTGAAACATCTGCCAAAAACGACGCGGCGCCTGTGGCAAGGTGCTGAAGGGCTCCACCCCGGCCTCGAGATCGGCCTCAATCTGTACCTTGAGGACCGCCTGAAGCTTACCGGGCAAATCTCTCGGGTCTTGGGACGCCGTCGCTAGATTCCGCTCGAGACATTGGGCCACCCACCAGCCTCTATCCTTAAAGTAGACGACGTGGAATCTGTGCTGGCGCTTCATGGCTCCCTCCTTTCCAAGAGACAATAACATTCAGCGAATAGCCGGGCGAAGGATACTCAGCCGATTTCGCAGAGGACCACATCGGAGACGAAGCAGGGCTCGCCGGCATACCCCTCGGGAGGGGGATCAAGATCGGTGGGCTCCGCAGCATCCTTATATGCAGGAGGACCGCCCCGAAGGGGCGTAGGCAGGTAGCCTGGGTCGCAAGCCCCCAGGTTGGGTAACCTCAAGAAAACAAAGCCCCGAAGGGGCGACGGTTCTCGTGGGCCCGGACCTCCGCCCGGAGATAAATCTCCGGGCTAGAAGTTGCGCCGGATGAATCCGGCTTCGCGCGGGAGCTGAGCTGTATCTGCTTACGCTGGTCCATTGTCTCGGGAGCTGAGCCGTATCCGCTTACGCTGGCCCATTGTCCGGGGAGCTGGGCCGTATCTGCTTACGCTGGCCCAAAATCCCGGGAGCTAAGCCGTATCTGCTTACGCTGGCCCAAAGTCCCGGGAGCTGGGCTGTATCTGCTTACGCTGGCCCATTGTCCCGGGAGCTGGGCCGTATCTGCTTACGCTGGCCCAAAGTCCCGGGAGCTGGGCTGTATCTGCTTACGCTGGCCCATTGTCTCGGGAGCTGAGCCGTATCCGCTTACGCTGGCCCAGAGTCTCGGGAGCTGGCCTGTTGCGGAGCTCTCCTCGCTCGCCGCGGAAGGATTCGAAAGATCTGGATCACTGGAACAGCGTGGTGCTAGAGTTCCGCCATGTCTCCAACTAACGGCAAGATCTGCTATATCGAGTTCCCCGCCCTCGACATCCGTCGCTCCGCCGAGTTCTACGAACAGGTCTTCGGCTGGAAGATCCGGCAGCGGGGCGACGGCGCTGTCGCGTTCGACGATACGACGGGCCAGGTAAGCGGCACCTGGACCCTCGGCCGCCCCCCGGCGGCGTCGCCGGGATTGCTGCTCTACATCATGGTCGACAGCGTCGCCGCGGCGATCGACGCCGTGATCGCGCACGGCGGCGAGCTCGTGCAGCCCATCGGGGTGGATGCGCCGGAAATCACCGCGCGCTTCCGCGATCCAGCGGGGAACGTGATCGGCCTCTACCAGGAGCCCAGCCGCCCGGCACCATGACCCGCATCACGACGCCATTCGGCGCCCGCCGGAGGGTAAGGGCCGCCCCTCATAGGCGCTAACTTTGCGGCCGCGACGCCTGGGATGAACGCAGTAGGAGGGGGTAGAGACGCCCAGCCGCTACCACAGGCTTTTCCTTGACTCGAACGCCAGGGCGTCTCCAGCGCTGCGGCATCGTAGGCGTTCCCGGCCTGCGGAGACGCCCTGGCGGCGGTGGTTGAGGCAAGGTTCGTGGTAGCGGCTGGGCGTCTACGAACACCCGCTCCGCATGCGCGATTTCTTTACAGCTCAGGTCCCGGCTCGGCTGACCCGTGACTCTTCGGGATAGGGAAAGTCGGGTGCGGATCCCGCAAGCTCGAGGAACTCTTGGCTCCACGTCCTCTTGATGGGCTCCAGAATCACGCGGTCTCCCTGCTGCGAGATCAGGACCTCCTCCTCGCTCTCCAAGCGGAGCTCCTTCGGCAGCTGGACCGCCTGACTCCCGCCGCTCTTGAATAGTTTGGCCTTCTGGGCCATGGCCGTGACCTCCAACCGAGCCAGCATTCGAGTCGATGATATCCTTCTGGCAGATCCGAAGAAATGGGGGAATCGCCCAGAGATGTCGCCGCTGATCAACTCTGTCGTCCTGGCGTGTCTGGTGCTGTCGGCCGTTCTCGTCCTGGCCGACCTTCTGCTCTCTCGCTCGCTCCGTCGGTTCCTCCTTGAGGCCGGGTTGCTGGTCGTGGCTGCGCTGGTCCTCCGGTTCACCACCGGCTTCCCCGAACCCGCGTCCCGGCAGTCCTTCGGGAGCGGTAGCATCTCCCTACCGATCCTCGTCCTCCTGTTCGTCTGCATCCTCGTCGGGATGGCGGCCCGCTACGTCTTCTACCTCCGGGGGCGTTTCTCCTGGATGTCCTTCCTCAAGCCTCTCTGTGTCTCACCGATCGTCCTCCTTCCCCTGCTCGGCACGCTTCAGGGCTCCGCAGCCCTGGAGCCGATTCAGGTGATCTCCTTCTGCCTTCTGGCGTTCCAGAACGGCTTCTTCTGGCGGGTGGTGTTCGAGCGTGCTGATCCCGGCCGCAAACCTTAAGCGGATTCGCTCCTTCTTGAGTCTGGCGCTGGCGCTCCTTAGCGCTCAGGCGGCGGTGGCCGCCCAGCCGCAGGACGTCCCCGCGCAATACCGGAAGTTCTTCGTCCATTACGTCGATCGCCGATCCTTATCCGAGAAGGTCCTCAACTTGGCCGGCCTGACCTCTGGGGACGTCGGCCGCAGCTTCGCGCTGATCGCGGGTGTCGATACCTATCCGAACCTGCCGCGGCAAGACCGCTCGCTCCGGCCGGCAGCTGTGGATCTCCAGAATCTGGAGCGTTACCTCCGGGACTTTGAGTATTTCGACGAGATCGTGGTTCTCCGCAACGAGGCGGTCACGGACGACAACTTCAAGTACTTCCTCCAGGCCTACTTCCCGGAGCGCCTCACGAAGTTCCCCAAGTCCCGTTTCCTGTTCGCCTACTCGGGGCATGGGATTCAAGAGGGACCCAGAGGCTATCTCCTACAGTCGAACGCGACCAGTTTCAGCGATAAAGCCAACAGCATCTCCCTTGAAGTCCTGCGAACGTTATATGGTGAGATCGTCGACTCGGCCTATCAATCCCTCGCCCTGATCAATGCCTGCCACAGCGGCGCATTTGAGAAGAGAGCTTTCGGTCGCCGCAAGCTCTTGCCGAGGGGACCGGGCGCCCACGTGATCACCGCGGGAGGAACCCGCGAGCTCGCCTGGCACGACGAGCGCGTCGGCCCCGGGAGCCTCTTTTTCGAAAAGCTCTTCGCCGGTCTGGAAGGGCCGGCGGACAACGAACCTATCCAATCACAAGGCCCTCCCGGCGACGGCGTCATTACGGTACCTGAGCTCTGGGCCTATCTTTCCGAAGAGATCCAGCTCGAGACAGATCAACGCCAGAACCCACTGGCGAGCGATCTCTCCAGCAACGGCAGCAGCGGAAGCTTCTTTTTCCTCAATCGTGGCAGGGAAGTGCGCGCTGGAATCGCACAGCCGTGGGATTCGAAGCGGCCGGGAGTCAGGAGTCTCGGAACGATCTCGCATCCGGAACCTTCACCCCAAGAGCTTGCCTCGAAGGGCGATGAAGCATTCAAAAGAGGGCACTTCGGAGAAGCCTTGAGTCGCTTCCTTGAAGCCTGCAATTCAGGATCTGCCCACTCTTGCTGGCACGCTGGCGACATCTATCACACTGGCCCGGGTGGATTGACGGTCGACCAGACCAAAGCCGTCGAGTTCGATCGGAAAGCCTGTGACAAGGGAGATGCGAGGGGATGCGCGGCTCTGGGATTCATGTACGACAAGGGCCAAGGAGGGCTGGCCGCCGACTCGGTCAAGGCTGTAGATCTCTACCGAAAAGCCTGTGATGCTGGAGATGGAAGGGGTTGCTCAAACCTTGGAGTCTCCTACGCAAAGGGCCAAGGAGGGCTGGTCGCAGACTTGGTCAAGGCTGTAGAGTTCTACCGAAAAGCCTGCGATGCTGGAGATGGAAAGGACTGCTCAAACCTCGGAATGTCATACGCAAACGGCCAAGGAGGGCTGGCCGCCGACCCGGTCAAGGCTGCAGAGCTCTACCGCACGGCCTGCGACGCAGGAGAGGCATTGAGCTGCACAAACCTTGGATTCGTGTACGAGAAAGGCCGAGGAGGGCTGGCCCCAGACCAGGACAAAGCAGTAGATCTCTACCGCAAGGCCTGTGATGCAGGCGATGCATTGGGCTGCACAAACCTCGGATTTGCGTACGGACGTGGCCAAGGCCGACTGGCCGTCGATCAAGGCAAAGCGGTAGAGCTCTACCGAAAGGCCTGCGATGCAGACGATGCGTTGGGCTGCTCAAACCTCGGAGTCGCATACGAGGTAGGCCAAGGCCGGCTGGCCGTCGATCAAGTCAAAGCGGTAGAGCTCTACCGAAAAGCCTGCGATGCAGACGATCCATTGGGCTGTTCAAACCTCGGAAGTGCGTACAACGGTGGGAAAGGAGGACTGACCCGAGACTGGGACAAAGCTGTAAAGCTCTTCCAGAAGGCATGCAACGCAGGAAATGCCCAAGGATGTACTAACCTGGGCAATATGTACACCTGGGGTAAAGGTGTGCCTAGAGACACGGCGAAGGCGGCTGAGCTATACAAGACGGGGTGTAACCTCGGAGAGCCGACTGCCTGCAAAAAGCTGAAGAATTGAGGGCGCATCAGCCCCCGCCCTCCCGCCCCTCCACCCCCAGCCGCCGCGCCAGATCGCTGGTCAACATTCCATCCGGGTCCAGCCGCTGCTTCATCTCCCGGAACCGGACCAACCGCTCCCCATACGCCCGCGCCAGCTCCTCGCCATTCAGCAGCGCATCCTTGGCCAGATAGAAGCTCCCTCCCGCGTCAAGTACGATGGCCGTCATCTCGTGCCCGAGCGCTTCAAGCGCCGCCCAGCCCTTGGTGGCGACCCGGAAATCGAGCGCCAGCGAGTAGCCGTCCAGGGCATGGGTCAGCAGGAACGGATCGGGGCGGTGGCGCTTCAGCACCCCGAGCGACGAGACGATCCCCCGCTTCCGGCAGAGCTTGAGGACCTCCGGCATCACCCGCCGCGCCTCCTCTTTCGGCACGAAGAGCTGGTACTGGACCAGCCCCTCCGGCCCGTAGGCCAGCCGCCAGTTGGGGATGTAGTCCAGGAGGAAGGCGAAGGCGACGTGCGACTGGAGGTAGGTCTTCCCCGGCCGCGAGAGAAACCCCAGGTGGTACTTGGCGGAGTTCGTCAGGCGGACGCCGGGATTGTTCAAGAAGAAGGTCAGGAAGCGCCAGATCTGGCTCTTCGGGAATCCCAGGATGCGCGGCGGGAGCCCCTGGCGCTCGACGTGGAGGGAGGCCGGCCCCTGGGGGTCCTCCCCCGCCGGCAGGTAGTTCGCCTGGTGGATCAGGCCGCGCCCCTCGCCCCAGGCGTCGATCCACCCGACCAGGTAGTCCGCGACCGGCAGGCGCTCCTCGAAGCGGTCGAACATCTCCGCGAAGCTCCTGGCCGGGATCGGCTCGACCTTGAGGAGCCCGCTCTCGACCTTCTTGAGCTTCATGCGAAGCCGGGTCACCGCGCCCAGGAGGCCGGCGCCGCCGATCACCGCGTGGAAGACGTCGGCGTTCTCCTCTCGGCTGCAGCGCAGGAGGTCGCCCCGCGGGGTCAGGAGATCGAATTCCAGCGTGTGCTCGCCGATCGTTCCGGCCTTGAAATTGTTCTTGCCGTGGATGTTCATGGCCAGGCAGCCGGCCAGGGTGGGGAACATGGTGCCCGGCACCACCGGCGGCCACCAGCCGTCCTCGATGGTCCGGCGCCAGAGCCCCTCGATGGTCAGCCCCGGCTCGGCCTCGACCACCCCGGCTTCCGGGTCCCAGCAGAGCATGCGGTTGAGCTGGCGAAGGTCAAGGACCAGGCCGGCGCGGTTCAAGGAGGCGTCGCCGTAGCTCCTCCCCGCGCCACGCAAGGTGACCGAGAGCCCCTCCTCCCGCGCCTGCCGGAAGAGCGCGGCGATCTCCTCGGCGTCGCGCGGCGCTGCATAGCGGCAGGCCGCCCGCACCGAGCCGCCGAAGCCGTCGAGGACCCGCCAGGGGGCCGAAGTGCGGAGCGGAGGGCCTGCGGAGTCCACGGTCAGACGTTCAAACGGCGGAAGAGGAAGGAGGGGATCGACCGCACCACCAGGGCGACCAGCGCCCAGCGCGCCGGCACGAAGGCCGAGGCGCTGGTGCCGCGGCGGGCGAGGGCCAGGGTGCGGGCCGCCGCCGCCTGCGGCGAGACCACCCAGAAGAGCCCCGGCTTGCCGCGGGTCATGGCGGTGTCGACGAAGCCCGGCTTCACCGTCACCACGTTCACCCCGTAGCGCGAGACCCGGTTGCGCAGCGCTTCCAGATAGGCGGTGAAGGCCGCCTTGGAGGTGCCATAGCCGGGAGCGCCCCGCCGGCCGCGCTCGCCGGCGATCGACGAGATGCCGACCAGGGTGCCGGCGCGCTTCGCCTCGAAGCGGGCGGCGGCGAGGTCGAACCAGGCCATGGCCCCCAGCAGGTTGACCTCGATCATCTGCCGGTCCTTGCCGAAGTCATACTCCCCCTCGACCACCTCGGGCATCACCCCGGCGGCATAGACCACCAGGTCGACCCCCCCCAACTCGGCCTCGATGCGCTCGAAGAGGCCGGGGACGGCGGCGGAGTCGGTGACGTCGTGCCGGTAGGTCGAGGCCCGGCCGCCGGCGGCCGCCACCGCCGCCGCGGTCGCGGCCAGCTCCCCCTCCCGCCGGGCCAGGAGGGCCACCGCCGCCCCCTCCTTCCCCAGCTCGACGGCCAGGGCGGCGCCGATCCCGGAGGAGGCGCCGACGACGATGGCGCGCGCGAAGCGCAGGGTCATGCGGGGACGATCCTTTCGTTCTCCATACCGACCGACGACGATACCATGCCCCCTCCTGCCGCGGCCGGGCTGCCCCCCCACCCCCAACGGATAGGATCAGCCGCTCCTTTCAGATACGCTACCTCTCGTGGGCACCAGCGAGCAGCGACTGGCCTCTTTGGCCGAGTCGGGGCGGGTCCTTGCGGAGTCGCTGGACTCCCACTCGACGCTCCCGCCGCTCCACCTCGCCCCGGCCGCCGTCACCACCCGCACCCTGCCGGACGGCAGCCTCGTCCTCTCCTCGCCCCAGGAGCTTGGACCCTACCCGCGCTGCCTGGGGGAGCACCTGCGGTACTGGGCCACGGCGGCCCCCGACCGCACGTTCCTCGCCGAACGTGCCGAAAACGGCTGGCGCCGGATCTCCTACGCCGCGGCACTCGACGCGGTCGAGCGGATCGCCGGCGCCCTCCTCGCCCGCGGCCTTGGCCCCGACCGCCCAGTAGTCCTCCTTTCGGACAACGGCGTCGACCACGCCCTGCTCCAGCTCGGCGGCATGCACGTGGGAATCCCGGTCGCCCCCCTCTCCCCCGCCTACTCCCTGCTCTCCACGGACCACGCCCAGCTGCGCTACCTGATCGAGCTGCTGACGCCCGGCCTCGTCTACGCCGCCGACGGCGGCCGCTTCGCGGCGGCCCTGGCCGCCCTCCTGGACGGGGTCGAGCTGGTGGTCGGCGCCAACCCGCCGGCCGGCAATCCACCTGGCAGCATGCCGGCGACCCTCTTCTCCCAGCTCCTGGCGCACCCGCCCGAGGCCGCTCTCGCCGAGCTCGTCGCGGCGCGCTTCGCCGCGGTCGGCCCGGACACCGTGGCCAAGCTCCTCTTCACCTCGGGCTCGACCGGTCGGCCCAAGGGGGTCCTGAACACCCAGCGCATGCTGTGCTCGAACCAGCAGGCCCTCGCCCAGGTCTGGCCCTTCCTCGCCGAGCGGCCGCCGGTGATGGTCGACTGGCTGCCCTGGAGCCACACCTTCGGCGGCAACCACAACTTCAACCTGGTCTTACGGAACGGCGGCACCCTCTACGTCGACGGCGGCAAGCCGGCGCCCGGGCTCTTTGACACCACCCTGCGGAACCTCCGTGAGGTGCCGGGGACTCTGTGCTTCAACGTGCCGCGCGGCTACGACCTGCTGGTCCCCCACCTCGAACGGGACGCCGCCCTCCGCGCCACCTTCTTCCGCGACCTGGACGTCCTCTTCTATGCCGCGGCGGCCCTCCCCCAGCATCTCTGGGAAAGCCTGGAGCGGCTCGCCGTGCAGGCGACCGGCCGGCGCGTCGCCATGCTCTCGGCCTGGGGCTCGACCGAGACCGCGCCCTCCGCCACCCAGGTCCATTTCTTCATCGAGCGGGCCGGCGTCATCGGCCTCCCCGGCCCGGGCACGGAGGTCAAGCTCGCCCCGCTGCCGCACTCGGGCAAGCTGGAGCTCCGGGTCAAGGGTCCCAACGTCACCCCCGGCTACTGGCGGCGCCCCGAGCTCACCGCCGCGCTGTTCGACGAGGACGGCTTCCTCAAGATGGGCGACGCCGGCCGGCTCGCCGACCCCGCCAACCCGGCCGCCGGCCTCCTCTTCGACGGCCGGCTGGCCGAGAACTTCAAGCTGGCGACCGGCAGCTGGGTCCACGTCGGCGCCCTGCGCGCCGAGCTGATCACCGCCGGCGCCCCGGTGGTCCAGGACCTGGTGGTCGCCGGCCACGACCGGGAGGAGATCGGCATCCTCGTCTTCCCCGACCCCGCCGGCTGCCGCGGGCTCTGCCCCGATCTGCCGGTGGAGGCCCCGGCGCCGCCCATCCCCGAGCTGATCCGCCGGCCCGAGGTCCGCCAGGCCCTCGCTGCCGGCCTGGCCGCCCACAACGCCCGCAACCCGGCGAGCAGCCGGCGGGTCGCCCGCGCCCTCCTCCTCGCCGATCCCCCCTCGATCGACGCCGGCGAGATCACCGACAAGGCGTACTTGAACCAGCGCGCCGTGCTCGAACGCCGCGCCGCCCTGGTCGAACGGCTGTTCGGCGAGGACCGGGAGAACCCGGAAGACCCCGAAGTGCTCCGGCTGGAGCCGCGGTAGCGGCCCAGGCGCCACCCCAAAGGGTAGGCACGCGCCCGCTCCCCGGAGTGTTGCGCCCTTCGCGGGAGGTCAGCATTATGATGCAGGGAATTCTTAGCTACTTGCGAGAAAGAGCGAAAACATGAAGGGTCGTGACCGGATCTATCTCCAGACACCGGAGCAGTGGACCAGCTTCCTGTCGGCCTTCGTCCACGAGCTGCGGACTCCCGTCGCCAGCCTGCGGATGTTGACCGACCTGCTCGCCGAGGCTCCCGGGGGCCCTCTCGGCGACCCGGAGAAGCGCTACACCGAGAACATCCGAGAGGTGGCTCTGGACATTCAGGGGTTGGTCGGCGACCTCGCCGAGCTGGCCCGCCTGCTGGGCGGCCGCGCCGTGGTCCGGCCCCATGACGTCATCCTGGGACCGCTCCTCGACCTGGTGGGAGAGGCGGTGCGCCCGCGGGCCTGGGAGGGCGGCATCGCCATCACCGAGTCGCTGGACCCCGCCGTTCCCCATTCCTTCCGGACCGACCCGGATCGCCTGCGGCAGACCCTCGGCCTGCTCCTGGAGGCCGCCGTGCGACAGGCCCGATCGGAGGTCTTCTTCCGGGTCGACATCGACGACCAGGACCTCCGGATCACCATCTCCTCCGATGGTGCCGCCTTCCCGGACGGGGAGCCGCAGGCCCACTTCGCTCCCTTCGGCGACGGGGTCCGGACCGCCCGCCAGCGCGGCGGCCGCAGCCTGGCGCTGACCCTGGCCCACGAGCTGGCCCAGACCTTGGACGGTACACTGGAGGCGGAGAACCGGGGGGGAAGACCCGCCTTCGTCCTCTCCCTGCCCGCTCTCCCCGCCGCCGCCCTGCCGGCGAATCCCGCCGGCAGCTAGGCTCCCAGGAGCCGGCGGACCAGGCGCAGCAGGTCCTGGGTGGCGAAGGGCTTCTCCAGGAAGGCGTCGGCGGTGTCCCGGTAGGCTTCCCGGCTGGCCAGGGCGTCGTCGGTATAGCCGGACATGAGGACGATCTTCATGGCCGGATAGCGGTCGCCGAGCTGGTCGGCGAGGTCGGCGCCGGTGCCGCCGGGCATGACCATGTCGCTCAGCAGGAGGTGGATGGGCTCGCCGTGGGCCGCCGCCCGCTCGAGGGCCATCGCCGGGTTGTCGGCGGTGACGACTTCGTAGCCCCGGCTCCCCAGCACTTCCCGCAGGAGGCCGCGGAACATGTCGTCGTCCTCCACCAGGAGAATCGTCGCGCGGCCCTTGCCGGTGGCCGCGGGCCGCTCCGGCTCGACCGCGGCCTCGGGCTCCGCCTCGGCCGCCGGCTGGGCGCGGGGCAGGAAGATCCGGAAGGTGGTGCCCTGCCCGGGCCGGCTCTCGACCGCGATCCCGCCGTGGCTCCGCCGGATGATGGCGTGCACCGTGGAGAGCCCGAGGCCGGTGCCCTTCCCCGGCTCTTTGGTGGTGAAGAACGGCTCGAAGATCCGCCGCCGGACCTCCTCGCTCATCCCCATGCCGGTGTCCGCCACCAGGAGCAGGACGTACGGCCCCGGCGGCAGCCGGGCTCCCTCGACCGCGACCTCCTCACCGGCGTCCAGGTTTTCCATGGCGAGGGTCAGGGTGCCGCCCCCGGGCATGGCGTCGCAGGCGTTGACCACCAGGTTGAGCAGGACCTGGTGGAGCTCGCCGGAGTCGCCCCACACCCGGCCGAGCTGCGGCTCGACCCGGCGGACCAGCGCCACGTCCTCGCCGATCAGGCGACCGAACATCACCTCGACGTCCGCCAGCAGCTTCTCCAGGTCGACCACCTTGGCCTGGATCTCCTGGCGCCGGCTGAACAGGAGGAGCTGCCGGGTCACCTGGGCGCCGCGCAGGGCGGCGCGGTGGATCTGCTCGACCGGGTGGCGCAGCTTCTCGTCGGCCGGCAGGGCGCTGAGCAGCATCTCGCTGTAGCCGCGGATGGTGCCGAGCAGGGTGTTGAAATCGTGCGCCACGCCGCCGGCCAGGCGGCCGATGGCCTCCATCTTCTGCGACTGGCGCAGCTCACCTTCCAGCCGCAGGCGCTCGGTGATGTCGCGCAGCGTCCCCAGGAAGAAGCGGTCGTCGCCGTGGCGGACCTCGGCGACCGCCAGGTCCAGGGGGAAGGTCGAGCCGTCGCGGCGCCGGCCCTCGACCTGCCGGCCGATGCCGATGATCTTCGCCGTGCCGGTCGCCATGTAGCTCCCGAGATAGCCGTCGTGCTCCTCGCGGAAGGGCGGCGGCATGAGGATCTTGACGTTCTGCCCCAGGAGCTCCTCGGGAGGATAGCCGAACATCTTCTGCACCGACGGATTGACCAGCTGGATGGTCCCGGCGGGGTCGATGAGCACGATCCCGTCGACCGCCGCGTCGAGCACCGCCTGGAAGCGTTCCGTGCTCTGCTGCAGCGCCTCCTGGACCCGCCGGTACTCGGAGACGTCCTCCACCAGGCCGATGTGACGGGTGGCCTGCCCGCTCGCGTCGTAGAGGGGATGGACGGTCAGCCGTCCCCAGAAAAAAGCGCCGTCCTTGCGGACGAACCGCTTCTCGATCTGGTAGGAGCTGCACTCCCCCGCCGTCATTTCGGCGTAGAGCTCCTGGTGCCGGGGGAGGTCCTCCGGATGGGTGAACTCGAAGATGGTCCGGGCGCAGAGCTCCGCCGCGGAGTAGCCGAGCATCCTCTGGTAGGCGGGATTGGCCTCGACGATCCGCCCCCCCTCCGAGGAGATGCGAATGCCGATGACCGGATTGTCGAAGAGTGCCCGGTAGCGGGCCTCGCTCTCAGAGCGGCCTCGTCCAGCTGGGTTCTCGCTCATGCCAGGTTGGGGCTCGGGATCAGCGGTCTAGCATATCTCAAACAGAGTCCGCTCGCAAGCTCAATTATTAAGCTTGACAGCCGATTCTAAGTGTTCCTCCGGTCACCCGCGCGGCAGGAGCTCGGAAAGCGAGACGCAGCCGAGCACCAGGCAGGAGGCCACGGAGACGGCGCGGGCGAGGTCCGCCGGGACCCGGCGGCGCAGGTTCAAGCCGAGGGTCATGGCGAGCGCCCCCTTGGTGCAGAGGGCGAGAGTGCCGCCCAGCCAGATGGGGAGCGGCGCGTGGTACTTGGCCACCAAGGCGGCGGCGGAGAGCTGGCCGAAGTCCGCCCACTCGGAAAAGAAGACGGCGACGAAGGAGACCGCGACCGCACCGTGCCAGGCCGGCGCGGCCTCCGGCTCCGGGCGCGGCCGCCGGCGCCCCTTCCAGGCGAGGCAGAACGCCGTGGCGAAGAAGCTCGCGGCGCTGATCGCGCTCGTCCAGGAGAGCGGCAGGCGGGAGAGCAGGCTGCCGAAGAGCACCGCGACCAGCATCTTGCCCAGGAAGGCGAGGGTGATGCCGCAGTAGACCCGGAGGGGGCGGAAGCGCAGAGCTAGGGAGGTGACCGTGTAGATCGACCGATCCCCCACCAGCTCGGCCGCGAAGACCGCCCAGTAGCTCAGCAACAGGTAGGAACCCAGCTCCCGCCACGCCATGGCCTATGGGCGCCCGGGAGAAGGACGGCGTTACCTCCTTCAGCTTATTGATAGCCATGAATGAATCTGATACGCTAGAAGCCAGCAGTCCTGACAACCCGGCTCGTCGAGGGAGGTGTGGAGGTGCTGGACCATTCCGAGCAGGCCGTAAGGCCTTCGCGTTCCATGGCGGCCGGTCTCTCCGGGCTGGCCGGCCTCGCGCTCCTGCTCCTGGCCGCCGGACCGGCCCTCGCGCAAGGGGGGAGCAGCTTCTTCACCGTCTCCCCCTGCCGGGTGGTCGACACCCGGAACGCCGTCAACCCGTACGGTGGGCCGGCGCTCGCCGCCGGTTCGATCCGGGTGTTCAACCTCGCCGGCCGCTGCGGGATCTCGACCGCCGCCACCGCGGTCTCGGCCAACGTCACCATCGTGGCGCCCGGCGCCCCCGGCTTCCTGAGCTTCTATCCGGCGGGGGGCAGCCGCCCGGTGGTCTCGACGCTCAACTACTCGCCCGGTCAGGTGCGCAGCAACAACGCCGTCCTCCCCCTGGGGACCGACGGCGGGATCACCTGCATCGCGGGGCTGGGGGCGGGCGCGGTCGACGTCATCCTGGACGTCAACGGCTATTTCGCAGACGCCGGCGCCGACCGCACCGCGGTCGCCCCGCCGGTCCTCTTCCCGCCGCCCGGCAGCTATCCCGGGGGCCAGAGCGTCACCCTCTTCACCAGCACCCCGGGCGCCCAGATCCGCACCACGACCGACGGCAGCGTTCCGACCCGCACCACCGGGACGGTCTACACCGCCCCCCTGAACCTCGCGGTCACCACCGTGGTCAAGGCCATCGCCTACCTCGACGGCCTCGCCGACAGCCCGGTCGTCTCCGGGACCTACACCCTGGGCAACCGGCCGACCCTCTTCCTCGCCAACATGGTCCCCCAGGCAGGCGTCCAGTCAACCGGCAGCGGTTCGGCGTCGCTCCTCCTCGCCGCGGACGGGCTCTCGGCGGTCCTGCGCTTCACCGATTCGAACCTGACGACGCCGGTCAACGGGGCGCACATCCACGGTCCCGCCGACCCCGGCGCCAGCGGCCCGATCCTCTTCGACATCGACACCGCCACCCCGCAGGCGGACGGCTCCTACGTCTGGACCTTCGTCCCCGTGGGCACGACCACCGTCGCCCAGATCGTCGACGCCATCCGCTCCGGCCGGACCTACATCAACATCCACACCTCGCGCTATCCGGCAGGGGAGATCCGCGGCCAGTTCGTGCTCTCGACCGGCGTCTCGGTGTTCACTCCCCCGCCGCCGCCACCGGACCTGCCGCCGGGGCCGCCGACCGCCCGCGACGCCTCGCGCTTCCTCGCTCAGGCGACCTACGGCCCGACGGCCCAGGAGATCAGCAACCTTCAGGTGCAGGGCTTCGCCGGCTGGCTGACCCAGCAGTTCCAGGTGCCGGCGACCGCGCACCTCGCCTACCTCGACGCCGCGGTCGCCGGCGGCGAGGAGCCTTCGTCGAACCAGGTGATGGAGTCGATCTGGAAGCAGGCCGTGCAGGCGCCGGATCCGCTGCGCCAGCGGGTCGCCCTCGCCCTCTCGGAGATCTTCGTCATCTCCGACCAGAGCTCCAGCCTGGCCAACGCGCCCGACGGTCTCGCCACCTACATGGACCTGTTGAATCGCGACGCCTTCGGCAACGTCCGCCAGCTCCTCGAGGACGTCACCCTGAGCCCGGCCATGGGCGCCTACCTGAACATGCTGGGCAACGACAAGGAGGACCCGTCGACGGGCCAGAACCCGAACGAGAACTACGCCCGGGAGATCCTGCAGCTCTTCTCGATCGGCCTCGTCGAGCTCTTCCCCGACGGCACGGTGAGGCTCGACGGTAACGGCCTCCCCATCCCGACCTACAATCAGGACGCGGTGATGGGCCTGGCGCGGGTCTTCACCGGCTGGAGCTTCGCCGGCAACGACACCGCCGACCCCGACGTCTTCTACGATCCCACCGAGGACTGGCGCCACCCCATGGTGGCCTGGCCCAGCCACCACTCGACCGGCGCCAAGCATCTGCTGGACGGCGCCTCGACCCCGGCCGGCCTCACCGCCGCGCAGGACCTCCAGCTGGCGCTCGACAACGTCTTCAACCATCCCAACGTCGGCCCCTTCCTCGCCCGCCGGCTCATCCAGCGGCTGGTGACCAGCAACCCCAGCCCGGGCTACGTCTACCGCGTCGCCCAGATCTTCGCCAACAACGGGCAGGGGGTGCGGGGCGACATGAAGGCGGTCGTCCGCGCCATCCTCCTCGACTACGAGGCGCGGGCCGAGGCGGTCACCGGCAACCAGGGCTATGGCCACCTGCGCGAGCCGATCGTCCGCCTGGGTGGCCTGCTGCGCGCCTTCCACGGCGCCGCCCCTTCGGGCAAGTTCCGCTTCTGGTATCTGGAAGATCCGACCTTCGCCCTCGGGCAGAACCCGCTGCGCTCGCCCACGGTGTTCAATTTCTTCAAGCCGGACTTCTCCCTCCCCGGGCCGATCGCGACCGCCGGCCTCTCCGCGCCGGAGTTCCAGATCTTCACCGAGACCTCGGCCATCGGCGGCGCCAACTTCATGTTCTTCCTGATCTATTACGGCTTCGACAACACCGGCGACAGCACCGACGTGGTCACCCTCGACATCGCGAGCCAGGTGATGATCGCCGGCGGCGCCGGCGGCGCCTCTGGCCCCACCCAGCTGGTCGATTCGCTGAATCTTCTCCTGATGTCGAACAGCATGTCGGCGGCGATGCGGACCCTGCTGATCAATACCCTGAGCGATCCGTCGCTCACCGACCCCACCGACCGGGTGCAGGCCGCCCTGCGCCTGATCGTGACCTCTCCGGAGTACCTGGTCCAGCGCTAGCGGACCGCTCCCGGGAATAGAGAGAGAGAAGGAGAGCGACCATGCCCTTCACCCGCCGCGACTTCCTGCGCAGCACCGCCTGCGCCGCCGTGGGGACCACCTCGATCGTCCGCACCCTCTTCGATCTCGGCAACATCGAGGCCGCCGCGGCCACCCTGCCCCCCCTGCGACGGCGCGGGCGGGTCGCCGGCGACTACAAGGCCCTGGTCTGCGTCTTCCTCTATGGCGGCAACGACAGCAACAACCTGCTCGTGCCGCGGACCGGCAGCGACTACGCCGGCTACGTGGCGGGCCGCGGCAGCCTGGCGCTCCCCGCCGCCTCGCTCCTGCCGATCACGCCGCTGACCGGCGACGGCAGGAACTGGGGCCTCCACCCCTCGCTCACCGGGCTCCAGGGGCTCTTCGCCCAGCACCGCATGGCCCTCCTCGCCAACGTCGGGCCGCTCGTCGCGCCGCTCACCCGCGACCAGTTCCTGAACGGCACCGTGGCGGCGCCGCCGCAGCTCTTCTCGCACAGCGACCAGCAGGTCCACTGGCAGACCTCGATCCCCGACCAGCCGCCCCGCACCGGCTGGGGTGGCCGCACCGCCGACCTCCTGCGCACGCTCAACAGCAACAACCAGGTGTCGATGAGCATGTCGCTCGCCGGCTCGAACGTCCTCCAGGTGGGCGACCTCGTCACCCAATACCAGATTTCGCCGGACGGCACCCTGGGGCTCGAAGGCTTCACCGAAGGCCCGGACGCCGACCCGGTCTCGCGCGCCATCCGCGGCCTCCTCTCGACCTCGACCGGCAACCTCCTGGTCGACGCGGCGGCCGGCGTCACCCAGCGGGCGCTCGACAACAACCTCCTCCTGCAGGGCGCCCTCTCCGGAGCGCCCACCCTGACCACGGTCTTCCCCGACACCGACTTAGGCCGCCAGCTCAGCATGACCGCCCGGCTGATCGCGGTGCGCGGCGCCCTGGGCCTGTCGCGCCAGGTCTTCTTCTGCGCCGCCGACGGCTACGACACCCACGGCGACCAGCTGCCTGCCCAGGCCGATCTCCTGGCCGACCTCTCGGCCGGCCTGACCGCCTTCTACAACGCCACGGTCGAGCTCGGGATCGCCGCCAACGTCACCACCTTCACCGCCTCCGACTTCGGCCGCACCTTCCCCGGCAACGGCGGCGGCTCCGACCACGGCTGGGGCAGCCACCAGCTGGTGATCGGCGGCGCCGTCCACGGCGGCGACCTCTACGGCCGGATCCCCACCCTGGTGGAGGACGGCCCCGACGACTCCGGCCAGGGCCGCTGGATCCCCACCACCTCGGTCGACGAGTACTCGGCGACGCTGGCGCGGTGGTTCGGGGTGGGGAACGCGGACATGGGGACGATCTTCCCGAATCTTTCGCGGTTCGGGACTCCGAATTTGGGGTTCATGGGGTAGGGGGGCGCTCGGCAGCCCTTTCGACGAGGCGCCGGCCCTCGCCACCGTCTTTCCCGAGACCGACCTTGGCCCGCGTCGATCTAACGGCCATTCTTCGCCGCCAGAAGCAACTGTACATCTGTGGCGAGTTCGACACCGTTGAGTTTCTGGCCGGGGTTCACCGGGCGCTTCGCTCGGCTCACTCGAACCTGATCGGGCGTCGGTGCGGTCGTCGCCCAAGATCTTTCCGGCGCAAAGAGAAGGCACGGGTCGGACACTGGCTTGTAAGGCGCCAGCATGGGCTCGAAAAGGTTGGCCAGCGACCGGTCGGTCGACCAGAACCGAGTGATGCGTGCATCCGTGGCGAGCGCGGCTTCCTGCTGGAGTACCTTCGCAGCCTCAGGAACATCGGGCGCCATCCAAACGATGTAGACGCGGAGATTGGGATCGTGGATCTGGTCAAGGACGAAACGCTCGACGACATCCTGCCGGATGCCTTCGCCACCGTGCGCGAGGCCGCTTGGCGCACGCTCGGCCAGCGTCACTTCGACGTACAGATCATGGGCGGCGTCGTGCTCCACCGCGGCGCCATCTCCGAGATGAAGACCGGCGAAGGCAAGACCTTGGTCTCCACGCTT